>Ga0163161_10000009_pt1 | contig 287918 bp, 225 predicted proteins | sample S45metaG_FD_129847 | JGI IMG/M metagenome (GOLD analysis project Ga0163161, IMG submission 129847) | Switchgrass rhizosphere microbial communities from Kellogg Biological Station, Michigan, USA - S4-5 metaG | ecosystem: Host-associated > Plants > Roots > Rhizosphere > Soil | place: USA... | reverse complement strand
TGATGTATCTGGTTTTCATCGCAATGTTAGCAATGAATATGTCAAAAGAAGTTTTATCAGCTTTTGGCTTAATGAATGAAAAATTTGAAAGCGCTAATACCTCTTCAGAGCAAACAAATGCTGGTTTATTGACATCTTTAGATCAAAAAGCTTCTGAAGCAAAAGGAGAATTCGCAACTGCTGCAGTTACTGCTCACCAGGTTGAAACAGCTTCGAAAGAATTTTATGCATACATCGGATCTTTAAAAGGTGATGTTTTACATGGATTTGAAACTGATAAAGAAACTGGAAAATTACCTTACGAGTCTATGGACAAAGGAGATAATATCGACAACTGGTTTACAGGTGAAGGATATACTGCTAAAGGTAATGATATCATTTCTCACATAGAGAAATATAAAGCTGCTATGAAATCTGCTTTGTCAGATAAAAAATATGCTGCTATTTTATCTGAAGTTGAAAAGAAATTTGACGTTTCAGATGTAAAAAACAAAGAAGGTTTAAAAGATAAATATTTAGCTTACCACTTTAAAGGTTTCCCGGCTGTTGCTTCATTAGCTAAACTTTCGGCTTGGCAAAATGATGTTCAAAAAGCAGAATCTGATGTTTACAGTGCTGCTTTAGGAAAAGCGGCGGTTGCTGCTGCTTCATATAGCAATTACCAGGCAATTGTTGTTTTAGATAAAAATGCTTACTTCCAAGGAGAAAAAGTTACAGGTAAGGTAGTTTTAGGTCGTTATGACGAAAACACAAAACCAACTTCTTTCCAAGGTCCTGGACAAATTGTTAATGGACAAGCTGTTATCTCATTAACTGCAGGTGGTGTTGGAGAGCAAAATATTAATGGACAATTTAGTTTCTTAGAAGACGGAAAAAATATCCCACTTAAATTTGCTGGAAAATATGTTGTAGTACCAAGACCAAATTCAGCTACAATTTCTGCAGACAAAATGAATGTTGTTTATAGAGGTGTTGTTAACCCAATCTCTGTATCATTCGCTGGTGTTGCTGATAACAAAGTTGTTGCTAGTGCTCCGGGATTATCTTCAGCTGGTAAAGCAGGAAAATATAACATGAACCCAGGTTCAGGTACTGAAGCTACAATTTCTGTTACAGGTACATTACCAAACGGAGATAAAGTTACAGATAAGAAAACATTTAGAATTAAAGGTATTCCTGGGCCAACAGGAACAATTAGAGGTGAGATGGGGGTTGTTAAAGGACCTAGATCTAACTTAGAGATTGCTACTATTGGTGCTAAATTACTTGATTTTGATTTTGAAGTTGGTTTAGATGTTGTTGGATTTAATTTGAAAATTGCCGGACAGCCTACAGTTGTTGTAAACGGTAACAAATTAAATGCACAATGTAAACAAGTTCTTTCAAGAGCAGGTAAAGGAGATCAGGTTACTATTTCTGAAATTAAAACTAAACTTGTTGGAGCTGGTAGTTATTTATTACCAAGAACTGCACCGGTAATTTACGAAATACAATAATATAGTAGGTAAAACTACGCTCAATATCTCATAATGATATCATGATGAAAGTAAGAAATTTTTTAATAGCTATTGTTTCTATCGCTGGAAGTTTTACTTCTAATGCGCAATCTAATTTGCTTAATGCGAAAACACCTGCTCAGATAGGACTTAAGACTCCTGCGCAACTTATCTCAGACAATGATAAGCCATTGGCTTATGGTTATGTAGACGATAGAGATATCTTGATGGGAAAAACTACTTGGGAAATCATTGATTTGAATGAAAAAATCAACTTTCCATTATACTTCCCAATAGATACAGCTAATATTGGTTCAGATAGACGTCCATTATATGACGTTTTGACGAAAGCTGTTAAAAACGGTAAAATAACTGAAGTTTATAGCGACAGTTATTTCAATACTAAAAAATCTATGAAAGACATCGAAGGTGCATTATCACGTATTGATACTACAGATGCTGGTAGAGAATTGATCAATCAATACCCGGATGACTACAAAACTCACGTTGTGAAGAAAAAAGTAGTTACAGGTACTGGAAAAAAGAAAGTTGTTACTTATGTTGATGAAACAGTTGGTGCAACAAGAACAGTTCCGTCTGAGTATATCTTGAAACAAGACCTTACTGCTGCAGATGTTACACAATATAAAATTAAAGGATACTGGTATTTTGACAAACGTCAAAGTGAATTGAAATATCGTTTACTTGGAATTTGTCCGGTAACTCCAGATGTATACACAATGAATAGTGACGAAAAGGACTATATTGAATTATTCTGGGTTTTCTTCCCTAATTCGAGAGAAGTATTGCATGAAGCAAAAGCTTTTAACGATAATAATTCAGCACTTCCAATTTCATTTGATCAAATATTAAACTCTAGACGTTTTAATGCAGTAGTTTACAAAGAAGAAAACTTGTATGGAGACAGAGCAATTAGTGATTATATGAAAGATAACGCTCAAAATCAGCTGTTAGAATCTGAAAGAGTAAAAGAGAAGATTCGTAACTTCGAACAAGATATGTGGAATTATTAAGTATCTTATTACATTATACCAAAAACTCTTACTACATTTGTAGTAAGAGTTTTTTTTTGCCCCCCAAAATTTCTACTATCTAATAAAAACTATTTTTTGATTCTGGATTAACCGGAATTTCTTTTGTAACCTGCTTTGGTAATTTATATAATCTATTATGTTTTTTTAATTATTGTAAGAAAATTACAATAAATGATATGAGTTTACGTTTAATAGTTTTAATAATATCATTATGAAAGGAATAAGTTTTTTAATCGCTATTGTTTGGGGTATAGGAAGTTTAAGTGCTAATGCGCAATCGAATTTACTTAATGCAAAAACTGCGGATCAAATTGGACAAAAGAATGCTGCTCAGCTTATTGCAGACAATGATAAGCCATTGGCTTATGGTTATATTGATGACAGAGATGTTTTAATGGGAAAGACGGTTTGGGAAATCATTGATTTAAATGAAAAAATCAACTTTCCGTATTATTTTCCGGTTGATACAGCTAATATTGGTGCTGATAGGCGTTCACTTTATGATGTTTTAACCAAAGCTATGAGAAATGGCAGGATTACGGAAGTATATTCTGATAGTTATTTTAACACGAAAAAGACATTGAAGGATATTCAGGGATCTTTATCGCGCATTGATACAACAGATGCTGGTAGGGAATTAATCAATCAGTATCCGGATGATTATAAAACTCATGTTGTCAAGAAAAAAGTAGTTACCGGGACAGGAAAGAAGAAGGTTGTTACTTATGTTGATCAAATAGTTGGGGCAACAAGAACAGTTCCTGCGGAGTACATCCTGAAGCAAGATTTAACAGCAGCCGATGTTACACAATATAAAATAAAAGGTTATTGGTATTTTGATAAACGTCAAGGCGATCTAAAATATCGTTTGTTAGGGATTTGTCCTGTGACTCCAGATGTTTACACAATGAATAGTGATGAAAAGGATTATATTGAGTTGTTTTGGGTTTTCTTTCCGAATGCCCGAGAAGTACTAAACGAAGCAACAGCATTTAATGAGAGTAATTCGGCACGACCAATTTCATTTGATCAGATTTTAAATTCGAGACGCTTTAATTCTATTATTTATAAAGAAGAAAACATGTATGGAGATCGTGAGATTAAAGATTACATGAAAGATAATGCACAAAATCAGTTGTTAGAATCTGAAAGAGTAAAAGAGAAGATTCGTAACTTCGAAGAGGATATGTGGAACTACTAATTATTCAAATTACATTATAACAAAAACTCTTAGTACCTTTGTGTGCTAGGAGTTTTTTTTATACTTTACCCTTTATACATGTTAGATTATTTAATTGTCGGATCTGGATTGGCTGGAATTTCATTTGCTGAAATTGCCCTTAAAAATAATAAATCTATTTTAGTAGTAGATAATATGTCCCAAGTATCCTCGAGAGTGGCTGGTGGATTTTATAATCCGGTTATTTTAAAAAGATTTAGCGAGGTGTGGAATGCACAGGAACAGTTAATTTTAATGGATGAGTTCTACGATCGTATTGAAGAAAAATTGCAAAGAAAATTTAATTACAAGCTTCCAATACTAAGGAAGTTTTTCTCAATAGAAGAACAAAACAATTGGTTTGCAGCTTCGGATAAAATAAATCTTGCGCCTTTTTTATCGACTAAATTAATTTCTAAGAAATATAGCGGTATCGACTCTCCATATGATTATGGCGAAGTCCTGCATACTGGTTATGTCGATACAATGTTGTTACTAGATACCTATAGAGATTATTTGAAAAAGAATAATCTGATTTTAGAACAGTCATTTGACTGGGCTTATATTGAATTTTTGGATTTTGGAATTCAATATAAAAATATTCAGGCGCGTAATATTATTTTCGCAGAAGGTTTTGGATTGCATAAGAATCCTTTTTTTAATTATTTACCTTTAGATGGTACCAAAGGGGAAATGTTCATAATAAAAGCTCCTGATCTGGACTTAGATGTTATTATAAATACAAGCGTTTTTATATTACCATTGGGAAATGATTTGTTTAAAGTTGGTGCTACATATAACTGGCAAGATAAAACCGATTTACCTACCGAAGGAGGAAAGCAAGAACTAATAGACCGAATTAAAGAAATTGTAGCCTGCGATTTTGAGATTGTAGAGCATTATGGCGGAGTCCGTCCTACGGTAAAAGACAGAAGACCTTTGATAGGAACTCACGAAGAGTTCAAATCGCTTCATATTCTTAACGGATTAGGAACCAGAGGTGTAATGCTTGGGCCTGCAATGGCAAAAGCCTTATATGATTATATCGAAGATGAAATCCCTTTAACTCGTGAAATTGATATTAAAAGATTCCATAAAAAATACTTGAAGAGTCTTACTTCTGACCGGCCTTAGGATCGTAAGAAACAAACATGTTAATGTATAAGTTTCTCGAAAGTCTCAGAACAAACGGAAACAATACAATTAAAGCAATCACGATTGCTATAAATGATTCTTCGATAGTAGTTTTAAAAAAGACAAATGAAACAATAAATGCAGCAATTCCTACGGCAACATTTAATCCGTAACTTACATACATTGCACCGTAAAAGAATGAAGGTTCAATTTGATATTTTAATCCACAATGGCTGCAATTTTCGTTCATTTTTAGAACTTTAGACAAATGAAGTGGGTTTTTGTCCAAATACATGCTTTCATTTTGACATTTTGGACAACTTCCTGTTAAAATACTATTTAGTTTCGATCCTTTTTTTAACATTTGCAAAAAATTAAATTACCCATTGATTTGGGAGTGTAAATTTACACAATCAATTAGTTATAAAATAACATTACATGCTTAATATACACAATTTATCGGTTTCTTTTGGTGGTACTTATTTATTCGAAGAAGTAACTTTTCGTTTAGGTGCCGGAGATCGTGTTGGACTTGTCGGGAAAAATGGTGCTGGAAAATCAACTATGCTTAAAATGCTGGCAAGAGATTTTGCTCCTGATTCCGGAGTTATTTCTCAGGAGAAAGATATCCGAATGGGTTTTTTACGTCAGGATATTGATTTTGAACGTGGAAGAACTGTATTAGAAGAAGCTTATGAAGCTTTCACCGAAATAAAAATTGTAGAAAAAAAACTAGAAGAAATCAATCATCAATTGGTTACCAGAACCGATTATGAAAGTGAAGAATACGGACAAATCATCGAAGATTTATCTGATTATACCCATCGTTTTGATCTTCTTGGAGGTTACAATTATGTGGGAGATACAGAGAAAATTCTTTTAGGATTAGGTTTTAAAAGAGAAGTTTTCAATAACCAAACCGAAACATTTTCAGGAGGCTGGAGAATGCGTATCGAGCTGGCAAAACTATTATTACAATCAAATGATGTGTTGCTTCTGGATGAGCCAACGAATCACTTAGATATCGAAAGTATTATTTGGTTAGAAAGTTTCCTTCGTAATTATCCGGGAGTTGTGGTGATTGTATCGCACGATAAAATGTTTTTGGATAATGTAACAAATCGTACTATAGAAATCTCTTTAGGGAAAGCATATGATTTCAATAAACCCTATTCTCAATATTTAGAATTGCGTCATGAAATTCGTGAAAAGCAATTAGCAACTCAAAAGAATCAAGCGAAAAAAATTGAAGAAACAGAAAAATTAATCGAGAAATTCCGTGCAAAAGCTTCAAAAGCTTCAATGGCGCAATCCTTAATTAAAAAATTAGATAAAGTAGAACGAATTGAAGTTGATGAAGACGACAATTCAGTAATGAATATCTCTTTTCCGGTTTCAAAAGAACCTGGAAGAGTAGTAGTTGAAGCCGAAAATGTTACTAAGGCTTATGGAGATAAAGTTATTTTAAAAGATATTGACTTGTTAGTAGAACGCGGAAGCAAAATTGCTTTTGTGGGTCAAAACGGACAGGGGAAATCGACTTTCATTAAAGCAATTGTAAACGAATTCGAATATCAGGGAAATATCAAATTGGGACACAATGTTCAATTAGGATATTTTGCTCAAAATCAAGCAGAATATTTAGATGGAGAAATCACCTTGCTTCAAACTATGGAAGATGCTGCAATGGATACGAATCGTTCAAAAGTTCGTGACATGTTAGGATCATTTTTATTCCGTGGAGACGATGTTGAGAAAAAAGTAAAAGTACTTTCAGGAGGTGAACGTAACCGTTTGGCACTTTGTAAGTTGTTGTTGCAGCCTATCAACGTTTTGCTAATGGATGAGCCTACGAACCACTTGGATATTAAATCTAAAAACGTTTTAAAAGCTGCGCTTCAAAAATTTGGAGGAACTCTATTATTAGTTTCTCACGATAGAGATTTCCTTCAGGGAATGTCAAATATTGTTTACGAATTCAAAGATCAAAAGATCAAAGAATATCTAGGAGATATCAATTATTTCTTAGAGCAGCGCAATCTTGAAAACATGCGTGAAGTCGAGAAAAAAGATGTTGCAAAAGCTGCTGCTCCAAAAGAAAGTAATAAAACATCCTACGAAGATCAGAAAAAAGGAAAAGCACTTCAAAACCGTTTAAGTAAAGTTGAAAGTCAGATCAAACAATTAGAAAAAGACATTCAGCACGACGATAAATTGCTGGCTTCCAGTTATGACAAACATATCGAAGATGCTTCATTTTTTACCGCTTACAAGAAAAAGAAAAAAGATTTAGATCAATTACTTCTGGACTGGGAAATCGTTCAGGAAGAGATTGATAATTTTAATGCTTAATATAATTTTCGGGAGCTAATCCAGCTTTCCGTTACATCCCGATAGCTATCGGGACACAAAAAAAATGCATTTCTAATGTTGCGAAAAGAGCTTCTTTCAGTCGCTTTTTTTCAGCAAGAAATGCATTTTTTTTGCTCCGGGCTTTCCTCTGCAATCTGGGCTAAAAAAAGGTTTCAGGTTTTTTTGTTTCAGCTTTCAAGTTTTCGTAAAGTTTGTCATCTCGACCGAAGGGAGAGATCACACTAGAAATGCCGCATAGAAAATCGCCAATCTTTGTTGAGTTTCATGTGTGATCTCTCCCTTCGGTCGAGATGACAAAAATGCGGTAATTTACTAAGTCAGTTTACTTCTCACATTTTACAAATCACAAAAACTACTAAATAATTCCAATAGATTTAGAGTGCATAATAGCTTCGCTGCTGTCTCTATAATAGCAAACAGAAACTTCTAAATTCTCTAAGTTTTTCAAAATAGTTTTGGTTGCTTCTTTTTGATTTTTACCAGTTTGTCGGATATAAACAGCTTTTACAGTAACCGGAAAAATTTTGCAGATACGTTCGTATAAAATTGGATCATGTTGCGAATCATCTCCCAATAAAACATATTTAAGATTGGGGTAAAACTCTAAAACATGTTTGATTTTGTCAAATTTATGATCGTGGTTTCCATGTCCGCTCATGAAGAAATCGGTGATGCCTCTTTTAATATCTTTCAATAAAATTACGGCTCTGGGTAAATGATGTATTTTGGTGAATTTTACGATAAAGCGATATAAATTCCATTCACTGCTCGAAATATAAAAAAAAGCATTTTCCTCTTCTTTATTATGCCGTCCTGCCGAACTCAAAGCCTGATAGTGTGGAACAACATCTTTAAAAACCTTACGGTCATTTACATTTTTAAACAATAGAATGTATATTTTTCTAAAGAAGTTCTGAGTATGTGAAATCAAAAAAGTATCATCAATATCAGATATAATTCCGAGTTTTCCTTTGTGAGGCCTTATATAACTGCCTTTTTCGGTTATGATTTCCCCTTCAAGTTTAATGCTAACCTCATATTCGATCCACCCAAAATGAGTTTCCTTTTCCAGCGGTATACAAAATTTAAAATATCCGTCGTCCAGTGTTTTAGTATGGATCTCCTGATTGTCACATTTTAGATAAACATCAAAATTTTTAAGCGTTTTTATCCTAAATTGATTAATGATCGAAGTGGCGTTTTTGAAGTTTTTCTTCTGAAAATCATAATCATACGTTCTTCTAAAAACATGCCCCATCACAATTAGTTCCTCCTCGTTGGCATAACCTCGATATAATTGTAAGATTGGTTTCATTAATTACGTATATTTATGAATGCTGTAAATTAATTATTTTAATTGATTTTAAAAATAAAAAATTGAAAAAGAATATCCTATTTGTTGTAAACCCTATTTCAGGAGATCTGGATAAATCAGATTTGATTGAGGCTGTAGAAGAGTTTGCGACTACAAATCATTTTGATCTGGAAGTTTATGAAACTACCGGAAAACACGACCAACGAGGAATCCAGAAGTTGTATAATCAATATTTACCGGAGCGCATAATAGTTGCCGGTGGGGACGGAACCATAAAAATGGTTGCAGAAGCTATGGAAGAATACGATGTAATTATTGGTATTTTGCCTGCAGGTTCAGCAAATGGATTGTCTGTGGATCTGAATTTGCCCACAACGATCGAAGAGAACCTTAAAATTGCTTTTTTACACCATAATATCGAAATGGATATGATTTGTATCAACGGCAGAAAAAGTATTCATTTGAGTGATATTGGCGTAAATGCCAATTTGGTAAAGAATTATGAAGAAAGTAATTTACGGGGTTTTTGGGGTTATGCTCTGCAAGCCTATTCAGCCTTAAAAGAATCCGAAGAACCTTTTGTAGCAACAATCTCGGCTAATAATGAAATTGTCGAGCATACCGCACGAATGATTGTAATTGCTAATTCTCAAAAATATGGAACAGGCGTTATCATCAACCCAAATGGTGCGATGAACGACGGGAAGTTTGAATTGGTTATCCTAAAGAGCCTTGATTTATTATTAATTGGAAAAATTATTACCGGAAATATGCCAATTGATTCTGATGATATTGTGATTATTTCAACAGACAAAGCCACAATAAAAACAGATTATCCTGTGAACTTTCAAATAGATGGTGAATACTGCGGAGCACAAACGGATCTGGAAATTCATATTCTGCATAAGCAAATGAAAATTGCGATTCCTTAGAGTTTAGAATCAAAAATCTGGAAAGCTTTACGAAGATTTGCCCATAAGATAATTATGCTTGTTTTGTCATCCCTATTTTTATGATAAAAACTATTTTTTTATTCGTTTTTTCAACAGATTAATCCCCAAGTCTCGGGACGTCGCTACAATATCAATCATTCCTCTGGAATTTTTTCGAGCAGTTCCGTAGGAACAAAATATATTGTAGGGATGGATTTTAATCCATCCATTCGCAATCGAAACGCAATCTTATCATTCCTCGTTCCTAGAGATAACAATGATTATGGTAACTTTAGGTTGAGCATTTTTTAAATGTCCATCGAAATAACAAGTTAAACGAAAAAGTTCTTATGAAAAAGATTGCCTAGCCTCAATAGAAGTGGAAATCCTTTTGTGTTCGCCGCGGCGGACATAAAAGATTGAAACGGATTGCTTCTCCAGTTCGTACTTTCAGGCTCGGGTGTGGGATTAGCTCCAAAAAATATTTAATTTTATTGTAGAAAGAAGCGTAATTACCTTATCAATGAGCTTTTTTCAAATGATTTTACTTAAACGGATTTCGTTCCTGCCAATCGGTTTTAGGTTCAAGATAATTGAATAGTTTGGCAATGTTATGATTGATTAAAGTATTGCTGTGCGTAATTAATCCGTACATTTTTAGTGGTTTTGCTCCAACAGAACTTTTAATTTCAAGTGCAGTTCTGGCAAAAACAATTTCTCTAAAACCTTGATTGATCGAGTAAGCAATCATATCGTATAACATATTTAAATACAGCATTTTTTCGCGCTGAATCGTTTCGTCGTAGCCTAAAAAATAAGTATCCATTGTATTTCCGTTTTTAATCAATGTATTGAAACCTATTAGTTTATCTTCTATGAAATAGCCGTAAAATAAGAAATTATCTTTCATGATTTCTTTAAAAAAGCTGAAATGATTTCGGGCTAAGAAAAAGGTATTGAAAGGGGCATTTTTTGCCACATGAAAATATAAATCATAAATAATATCTTCATATTTTTTAATGTCAGCCAGAGACATTTTTTGTTTCACGATTCCGTCTGCCTTTTTTCGTGCACGTTTGTATTGATCCCTGTATTTTTTTGATAAAGCATCAATATAATCTTGTTCAGACTTCCAGTTTTTATTGATTTCGAAAACCATATTTGGTTGAGTCGAAAACGTATAGTTATTTTTAAATTCGGCTTGTAGCGGTTCGATTTCTGTTGCGGTAAAATCTTTTATACTGGTAATATGAACTTTCTTTCCGTTTGCTTTTAAGTCCTTCTTAAGCTGATTAATTGCTTTATGAAGTGTTTTTATTACTTTGGATTGAATGGCTTCTTTATTAAACGCAAATGCATTTTGTCCAGTAAGCATGTTGTTGCCAACAAATAAGACATGAGAGGCAAAATTTTTAAAAGCAAAATTACGCACAGAAGTTTTTAAACATTGATCACGTTCTCCAAAAGATTCCAATTTTTCTGCAAATAGAAATTGTGTTAAGGCGATTCCTTCCAGTTTATTGTCGTTAAAAATTCCAATAAAATGGCAAATCATATTTACAGGACAAGAGTTTTCCAGTACTTCGAGATATTCTCTGGTCAAAAAAATATTATTTACAGCCAACGAATTCCATTCTAAAGGCAGTAAGGGGGTGCTGTTGTAAATTTGGAAAGTATAAGTTGTAGTCAAAAGTGTGAGCTAATTTCTTCAAAATTAGATAATATTTATAATAACTCACTTTCTTTAAGTTATTATTAAGAAAAACCCGTTTAAGTTTAGAGCTCAAACGGGTTTTGTTTTTATGATTTAAGCAAATCCGCAAATAATTCCTCCCATTAAAGTAAGAGAAACAATCCAGAATCCGGCATGAATAAAGATGTATTTCCATGATTTTCTCTCAAACAAACCATTGATTCCAATTACAGGAAAAGCAAAGAATAAACCCGACATGAATCCATGAAGTGCCCCATGTTTAAAAGTACGATAAGCAGTTCCGTAATCTGCCATAAAAGCTGCAAATGATGGTTGTGCCTTGTCTAATAATGGAGGTCCGCCTACCATTCCTATGGCACCAGTTTGATGAATAGTTAATGCCATCAGGATTACAGTGATCATTAAAGAAAAAACATAAGTCAAACCGAAGATTTTAAGCATATTTCCTGTTCGAAGTTCTTCCTGAGTGAGATTATTTTCTCTCATCCAGATTGTTCCGAACACTTTTGGGTTATACCAAATAAAACCAACAACAAGTGTTACAACAGCTGCCAAAAGCAATGCAATAGGGTTAATTTCCATAATATGAGGTTTTTAGGATTAGTTGTTCAAATGTAGAAAAAAAAATGAAAATAGTTGATTTTTATACTAAGTAAAACAATTCGTGTTAAAAAATTACTTATTAACACTTTATCGACATTATACGCTTTATAGCTATGAAATGCATAATTTTATCGAAGATAACAAAACCCCCAATCTGTTATGAAATGCCTAACAACTCTTTTGCTGGTATTCATTTTTTCGATGAATATTTTTGCAGATACTGTATCCGATAAAGAAAAAGAAGCCCTGATAAAATTATACCACGCAACAAACGGATTGCAATGGAAAATTAAATGGGATTTATCATTGTCAGTGTCGACGTGGTACGGAGTTAAGGTTGAAAATGGTAAAGTAGTTGCGCTTAATTTAGCCGACAACAATTTGCAAGGAGAATTGCCTGCTGAGTTTTTTGATTTAGTGAATTTGACTAATGTTGATTTGCACAAAAATAAGCTGCAAGGGGAGTTGTCCAAAGCAATTAATAATTTTAAAGAGCTTGAAGTTTTAGATGTTTCAGTGAATGAAATTTCAGGAGCGATACCTGAAACGATTTGCGAGTTACAAAAGCTAAAAGATCTGGAACTTTTTAAAAACAAAATCTCTGGAGAATTGCCTTTAGAAATTGGAAAATTAAATCAGTTAGAAGTTCTTGCGTTATTTGATAATGAGATTGAAGGTCAATTGCCACATTCAATTTATAATATTCCTACATTAAAAGTTTTACTTTTAAATAGTAATAAATTATCAGGGAATTTAAGCTCAGAAATAGTGAATTTTAATGCTTTGCAAAATCTTAGTTTATTTAATAATGATTTTGAAGGTGAGATTCCGAAGGAACTTGAAAAGCTGCACAATTTGTCTGAGATGAATCTCTCGTACAATAAATTTGTAGGAGAGGTTTCAAAAAATCTGGCACTATTAGATAGTTTAAATATGACGATGTTCGATCAAAATAGAAACTTGATTTTGTTAGAACTAAATGCTGAAAAAGATATTACAGTAATTACCGAAAATTAATCGTGTTTATGAATGAATTTTTATAATCGTTGAAAAAAGTTGATTAAATATATTTAGTTAATTGTCAAAAACCGTAATTCGTTACGGTTTTTTTATGTCTTGATATTTCGATGAAAATCAGTTTATTAGTGTTATATCAAGAGTTGTTTTTGTTTAATGTGTTGATAGTCAGTAGTTTGTTTTTGGGTTTGGATTTTGAAATGAAAAATCAATGTATTTTAACCATTAAAAATTGAAACTATGAGTACTTATCAAAATAACAGAACCGCACTAATACTGATTGATCCGTTTAATGATTTTCTTTCGGATAACGGAAAACTTTGGCCCTTTGTAAAAGAAACGGTCGAAAGTGGAAATGTCGTTCAGAACATGAAAAAAGTTTTGGCAGCAGCCAGAAAAAACAATATTAAAGTTATTTACGCACCGCACAGGCACACTCAAAAAGGAGATTATTTGAATTGGAAATTTTTTTCGCCTTCGCATAACGGAAGTAAAAATTTGACTCTTTTTGAAAAAGGAAGCTGGGGTGCAGAGTTTCATCCGGAGCTTTTGCCTATAGAAGGAGATCTGATTGCTCAGAACCACTGGACAGCAAGTAGTTTTGCCAATACTGATTTGGATTTTCTGCTTAAAATGCACGATGTAGATCATATTATTATTGCCGGAATGCGTGCTAATACTTGTGTCGATTCGACAGCGAGATATGGTGTAGAACTAGGTTACCATGTAACATTAATCAAAGATGGAATTGGCGCTTTTAATCAGGAAGAAATTAGAGCCACTGTAGAAACCAATTTTCCTAATTATGGGCATTCACTTTTGTCTGCCGAAGAATTTGTAAAAACTCTAGAGTCTTAAAAATGGAAGTTCTTGCTGAATGCACCGTAAAAGCAATGATTCATTGCGCGGCAAAAAAAATAGATATCACAGATTGGCTTTTTACATTAAAAGATCAGGAATATCAATCGTGCTCGGTTGGTCATATAGCGGGTGGAATCTCGACATCAATAGAAGGAAAAAAGATGTCTATAAATGTTGAAAAAGTAGCCGATAATCTGTTAGTTCAACATTATATTGAGGAAATTGGAAATAAAGCGCATTGCAGAGTAAACTCAGTTTCAGACTCTTTTTCTGGTTTGGGAAGCACTAAATTAGGAATTATCTGGGAGCTTAAAATCAATGTTTTAACAGCCGATACTTGTGAGTTAGAAAATAGGGTAGTAATCTCTTCAACTGATGAATTTTTAGCTTTATTAAAATCGATGAATATTACAGATTTGACTCTCGTAAAAAGTCAGATGCTTAAAAATGTAGAAGAACATAATGCCGAAGAAACGCCTTTGTTTGCGGCAGATATTTACAATAAAGTTTTGGTTGGAAGATGGGATTAAATTTGATTTTGAAAAAGAAAAAAGAAGCTTTGAAAGAAGAATTTGTTCTAACTTTGTATCGAATTAATAATTTAAGGTAAGTTTTTATAAGGACTTACTTTTTTTTCATAACTTTAATATTGAATTCAATTTATAAATGTGTTGAAGTTCAAAAAATAATAATTTAACCTTTTTAATAATAAGATTATGGTAATACAGTATCAAGGTGAACAACACGGAAAAAAAACAAACTTTACAATAAGAATAATCGGAAACAATTTGTCGAAAAGCAGTTCTAATTATCAAATTGATTTATTGGTAGGAGACAAGCAATTGCCAACTTTTACAACATCAATTCATCAGAGTTTGTCAAATTGTTTAAAAGAGATTTACTTGTTTAGAAAACATAATGGAATCAAATTTGATGCTTCTTCAGAGAAAGTTTCACCGCTTTTGGTACCGTACGATCAGGTTTTGTACAACTACAACAAGTACGCATTGTTTATGGCATAAACAGTAATACTGCAAAATAAAAAAAAACTGTTTGGTTGATTACTGAACAGTCTTTTTTTGATATAAAATCTTAAAATTGGGATCAAAGAAACTAAGCACTCAGAAGCACATCTTTATGGTATTTTCTTTTATATTCTAATGGAGACATGCCTGTGATTTTTCGAAATACTTCCCGAAATGCTTTTACATCAGAATAACCAACTTCGTACATAACTTCATTAATTGTTTTCCGGTTAGTTTCAAATGCTTTTTTTGCGGCTTCTATTTTTACTCTTTGAGAATATTCAATTGGAGTATTTCCGGTAGCTTTTATAAATCTTCGATCAAAGTTTCTTCTTCCCACATTAAATTTTGAGGATAATTCTCCAATGGATATTTTTTCTTCTAAATTCTTTTCGATGTACAATTGTGCTAGTTGTACCATTTCGTCATCATGCTTTTTTTGACCTGTAAAAATGGCAAATTGAGACTGCGTATTTCTGTTCATTTCGATCTGAAAAACTTTCGAACAATAAATAGCGGTATTTCTATCGAAGTATTTCTCAATTAGATAAATCATCAGATTCAAAAATGAATAAGCTCCGCCATTGGTATAAATTCCTTTTTCATCGGTAATCAATTCATCGATCTGTAAATTCACTTTCGGGAACATTAATTTGAAATTTTCGGTAACAGACCAATGTGTAGAGCAGCTTTTTCCGTCCAGTAATCCAGAAGCGGCGAGTACAAATGCGCCTGTACAAATGGTTGCAATTTCGGCACCGTTATGATATTGCTTTTCTAACCATGGTAACAATTGCTCATTATCTTTTAATGCTACATTATAATTATGATTTAATGAAGGTATAATGATAAGGTCCGTTTTAGAAATTTCCGATATATTGAGATGTGGCCTGACGGTAAATAATCCGCCATTAAAATCTATTTCTGCAGAAATTCCGGCCAATTGTATATTAAACAACTCTTTTTTGCCATTTGCCTTATTGTAGGCATTTGCTCTACAAAAGATTTCGTAAGCGCCCGTAATACTCGGAAGATTATTATCTCCATTGGGAACTATAATGGTAAGATGTTTCATCGCTTTTTTTTATAGGTAAAGATAAGAAATGTTTTTGTCCAAAACTACCCCATACAATGTCTGATTAACACCCTATGAATATGGATATTAGATGATAATTTTACAGTAGTAAATTCAAAGAGAGCTATTTATGAATAATTTAAGCAAAAAACCACCATGGCAAAAATGACCGTGATTTACATCACACCAAAAGATAAGGAATTTTTTGAAAAGCATTATTTTGAAGTACATATTCCACTTGCAAAACAATTACCGGGATTACTAAAATATGAAATCAATAATGGACCAATTGTTTCGCTTACAGGACATAATGACGTTTATCGTGTAGCCAATTTGTATTTTGATTCACTTGAAATTATGATGGAATCTTTTAAGTCAGATATAGGACAGCAATGTGCAGTTGACAGAAGGATTTTTGCAAGCGATGATGAGGTTCAGATTTATGTATATGATTCAAAAAATACCTGAAATACCAACAAAAAACTATTATAAATTTTACAACTATTAAAAACTAAAAAAAATGACAACAGCAACAGTAACAACAGTAACACCGGCATTATTCGTAAAAATGATATTGGACAGATGGTACGCATCTATAGAAAATTGTGACACATTATTAAGTTCGTTAACAGACGAAACTTTGCAAAAAGAAATTGCTCCGGGAAAAAACAGAGGTATTTATTTGTTAGGGCACCTTATTGCGGTTCATGATGATTTGTTAATTCTATTGGATATGGGCGACAAATTATATCCTGAATTAAATGAACCATTTATAAAATCTCCGGATAAAACTGTCGAAAAACTGCCAACTGCATCAGAATTACGAACTTTTTGGGCAAAACAATCTGAGGCAATAAAACAAAAATTTGATAAACTAAAACCGGAAGAATGGTTCGAAAAACATACAGCCGTAAATGCCGAAGATTTTGAGAAAGAACCACATCGCAATAAATTGAATATTGTAGTAACAAGAACATCGCATTTGCAATACCATTTAGGGCAATTGCGATTGCTTAAATAATATTAAAAAACAACAAAATGGCAACATCAAATTTTAGTACCACAATCTTGGTCGATAATTCTAAAGAAGAAGTTTTTAATGTTATCAATGACGTTCGAGGTTGGTGGCAAGGCGAAATAGAAGGAAATACAGATGCGCTAAATGACGAATTTAGTTATAGTGTTCCAGGTATTCATTTTTCGAAACAAAAAATAATTGAGTTTATTCCAAACGAGAAAATCGAGTGGCTTATTACAGATAGTAAACTAAGTTTTGTGAAAGACCAAAGTGAATGGACGGGAACAAAAATTGTATTCGAAATCTCTGAAGTAAATAATAAAACGCAAGTCCGTTTTAGTCATTTGGGTTTGGTTCCTGAATTTGAGTGTTATGGTGATTGTTCAAATGCCTGGAGTAAACTTATAGTAGAAAGCTTATTTAGTTTGATAACTACCGGAAAAGGAGTGAATGTTTTCGGGTAAAAACACACATTTATTCTACCGTATGGATACAGGGATAGAGAATAACACGAGTTGCACGAATTGCCACTAATTTGTTTGTGAAATTAATTTCACAAACTAGCCTATTAAAATTAGTGCCAATTCGTGCTCAAAATCGATTTATAATATTTGTATCCAGAGAGTAGCATTTATTAAGCTATTAAAATGGATTTAAATGTTTGATTTAATGGAGATTTAGATTTGTATTTGGAAGATTTGGCTAATCCGAAAAATGAACTTATTTTAGTGCTAAATTTCTTGCAGCATAACTGAATTATCCAAATAGCTAAAATATAGAAAGTTGAACGAGACTTCTGAATTTCACATTTTTTATAAACACATTGCAAAATTCTCTTCTATTACAGAAAAAGAATTTGAAGATATAATACCTTATTTTGCAAAGGTTATCTTTAAAAAAGGAGATAACCTTGTAAAATTGGGCGATAAAGTAAATCACACTTATTGGGTCTCTAAAGGCTTAGCCGTGTCTAACTATATAGACAATGCAGGCAAAGAGCATATTATGCAATTTGCCAATGAAGGCTGCTGGATTACAGATCAGCAGGCTTTTTATAATCAATCCACAGCCATTTTTGATATTGTTTGCCTCGAGCAGACAGAATTGATTTCGATTTCATTTGGGGAAAGGGAAAAACTATGTTTAGCCATTCCGAAGATGGAACATTTTTTTCGTAAAAAAGCCAATGACAGTTTTGTAAAACAACAAAAAAGGTTGTTGACCTACATGACCAACGATGCAACGGAGCGGTTTAATCTCTTGCTCAAAGAGTATCCTGATTTGATACAAAGAATTTCTAAAAGAAAATTAGCGGCTTACTTAGGTGTATCAAGAGAAACATTGAGCCGTTTGAAAAAATAATTTGTCTGTTTTAAAAAAGTGACATACATCACCACTTCTTTATCTGCATAAGCTGAATTTTGTACTATAACATTAACAATAATTATCATGCACAACAAATTATTTATCTCAGTAGTTGTTCTTGCGATGCTATTGTCTTGCAAGGATCAAAAAAAAGAAATTCAGAATATAGGTTTAGAAGAAGCTAAAAAAGCAATCGCCGAAAGTAATGCCATTTACTTTGAATCATTCGTAAAAAATGACTCTTCAATTTTTATCAATCGTTACGCAAAAGATGCTTGTATTATGGCGCCAAATGCAGTACGAATGTGTGGTCCTGAAGCTGCAGCAAAATTCTTTAGGGCGGCTTATGATAGCTATGGTATGAGAAATGGCAAATTCATAACAACAGCCGTATATGGTGACGGAATTGAATACGTGACCGAAGAAGGTCTTTGGCAGTCTTTTAATGCAAAAGGAGAATTGTTTGATGACGGTAAATTTCTGGTACTTTGGAAAAAAACTCCCGAAGGCTGGAAAATGTTCAGAGATTCTTTTAGCAGTAACCGTAAATTATAAAATACATTAACTAACAATAAAAAACACCAAAATCCCCATTTATGGAAAACAAGATTGTAATATATGGTGCTTACGGGCACACAGGAAAATTTTTGGTTGCTCAGCTTTACCAACAAGGTTACAGACCTATATTGAGTGGGCGAGATGCTGATAAGTTGAATGCTTTAAGTAATGAATATTCGGATTTAATAACAAAAGTAGCCGACATTAATAGTCCTGAAACTTTGGATAAGGCTTTCGCCGATGCAGAAATAATAGTAAACTGTGCCGGTCCGTTTTTAGATACAGCAGAGCCAATAATTAAATCTGCGATACGATTAGGTAAACATTATCTTGATGTGAGCGCAGAACAAAAAGCGGTTCTGGACATTTTTGAACAATTTTCTGAAGAGGCAAAACGTGCCAATGTAACCATAGTTCCCGCTGCTGCATTTTATGGCGGATTGGGAGATTTATTAAGTACAACACTTACTAAAGATTGGGATAAAGTAGATGAAATTTCAAGCTATATTGGTCTGGATTCCTGGCATCCAACAAAAGGAACTCGTTTGACAGGTGAGCGAAATCATTATCAAAGATTTATGTTTGAAGACCATCGCTTGCAACCGGTTCTGGAAGTTAAATCAAAAACATGGGAGTTTCCGGATCCAATATCGACACAGCAAGTAGTGACTGTTCCGCTTTCGGAAATCATTACAATTTCACGTCATATAAATGTCAACACAATTAATACCTATCTGAGTCAAAATTCTTTGACAGATATAAGAAACGAGGAAACTCCGGAACCTAAAGCAGCCGATAAAAAGAATAGATCATCACAGATTTTTTGTATGGAAGTCGTAGCGGTAAAAGGCAATAAACAAAGAACAATTACAGCTCAGGGAATTGATATTTATGCTGTAACCGCACCTTTAATTGTTGAAGCTTTAAAAAGGATTTTGACAGGAAGAATACAAAAACAAGGTGTTACAACATTAGGAGAAGCCTTTGATGCAACAGATTTTCTTAATGCGCTCGATGTTGATGATATTGTGATTTCGGAGATTAAAGAAACTGATTTATAATTCCGAAAAGGGTTTTTCGAAATTATGTGCAACGGTGATTCCTGCAAGGTTTTTTTCAACCTTGTAGGTATTTAATATATTCAAAATCTATATTTTTTTTCAAGTTTTTGAATGTCACTAGTTAAACCTACAAGGTTGAAAAAAACCTTGCAGGTTGGATTACTAATAAAAAAAGTAAATTACTATTATTTAATTATATGAAAAATAATTTTCAAAAATTTAAAGAATTACATACTCAGTCTGAGCCATTGTTGATTGGTAATGTATGGAATGTACAAAGTGCCGGGAAACTGGAAAATTTGGGTTTTAAAGCAATCGGAACATCGAGTTATGCAATTGCCGAAACACTTGGATATGCTGATGGCGAAGAAATGAGTTTTGATGAATATCTGTTTATTATAAAACGTATTGCTGCTACAGCAAAAGTGCCGCTTTCAGTAGATTTAGAAGCGGGTTACGGAAAAACTACGGCAGAAATTGTTGCCAACATAAAAGAGCTGTACAAAATTGGTGTTTCGGGAATTAACATCGAAGATTCTGTGGTGGAGCAAGGAGCAAGAACGATTGTTGCTGCAGAAATATTTGCTCAAAAAATTAAAGCTGTGGCAGAAGAACTTTCAAAAGAAAATATTGAAATCTTTATCAATCTTAGATCTGATGTTTTTTTACTGGGATTACCCGATGCTTTGGCTGAAGCCAAGAGAAGAATAAGTATTTATGAAACGACAGGTGTTCAGGGATTATTTTTTCCTTGTGTTACAAAAACAGCAGATATAGAAGCTCTTACAAAAGCAACGAATCTTCCTGTAAATGTAATGTGTATGCCGGATCTTCCTGATTTTAATATGCTGCAAAATGCAGGTGTAAAACGAATTAGTATGGGAAATTTTTTAAACAATAAAATATACCAATACCTGGAATCTGAAGTTGAAACGGTTTTGAAAAATCAGAATTTTAGCAGCGTGTTTTAAAAAGCTAAATAAATAAGTTTATTTAGCTTTTCAATGTAAGACAGAATTTTTGTTCCATCGGAACAATTCATCGGTAATCCCAATAATGACGTATTTTTTTTCGTTGCTTAGGAACGTTTGGTTGCTGACATTAATATATAAAATATACATATGAAATTTACCCAAACGTCCCGATGGGACGATATTGAACTGTAAACATTTTTTTTTCTACCGATGAAATGTTCCCATGGGAACAAATTTTTGATGGGGATATTTTTCTTGAAACAAAATAAAAAAGGATGAGCATTATTGCTAATCCCTTCTGTTTTCTACACTAAATAGTATATTAAAGAGTAATATTTACCGTATCTCCATCTTTAATTACTTTGTTGACCAATATCTTTTTGCCCTCAGATATTGTGATTTTTAGTTTCTTATCAGCTCTTTCAACGGTAATATCAAAATCTTTTTCGAATGCATTGATACGACGCATCTTCATTGAAGGCCATGATTTAGGAAGTCGCGGCGTGAAATCGAAACTGTGTAAACCTGTCGGGCGAATACCAAATAATCCTTCGGTAAAAATTCTGCAATACAAACCACTTTCTGCCGAAAGATGACGTTGATCTCCTTCAGGATACGCTTCTACCGGATAAGGAACATGGTCGCCCAATAAACGACGGTTCGAATAATAATGTAAAAAGTCGAGCGCTTTATCAGTTTCTCCTGCTGCCAATACACCTCTTAGTGCATATAATGTAGAACGATCCCAGAATATTTTGTCGCCTGCAACACTGGCAAGACCATCTTTTGTCCATAATCTTGGTGAGAACAAAGCATTTATAGTTCCGTCTTTTCTATCGTAAATTCCCATAGTAAGCGGGGTGCAAATCCAGGCTCTTAGAACATCATTTTCTTTATAGTATTTGTAGGTTTCAAAACCTTCTACTTTGGCACCAAAATATTTTTCAATGGCAATTTTTAATTTTTCAGCTTCAGCTTTGTACACTTTAAGTTGCGATTGATCTTTCCCTAAAGCTTCACCAAGATATACAGTTGAGTTAAGGGAATCATAATATAAAGATGAGGTATTTAGATTGGCTTTTCCGGCAGGAAGACGACCTTCAAGTTCATCAGAATCTGACGCAACAACACCATCAGCATTTAATTTTCTATGGCAATATTCTAAACACCATTCAATTAAAGGCCAAAGCTGTTTGGCTTCATTTGTATTTCCTCTTGAAAGTGCATATCTCGAAGCTCCGTAAGCAATCATTGCTCCATCGCCACGATCTCCGGCTCCAGCCCAAATATCAGTTCCTTCGGCTACAATAGAACTTGGAATTGGTTTATACTCTTTGTTCATGAATTTGGCGAATTGCAAATAAGCATTTAATGATGCCTGATTGCCATATTCATATCCTAAATAAGGGAAAAATGGTCCAATATATTCTGCCTGATCATTTGCCCAAATAGCAGCATAATACGATTCTCCTCCCGGACCGTGCATTGGACCTCCTTTAGTTTCAAAAATACTTTCGGAAGCTCTGATTTTCGCGAAAGCAAATTCTGTATTTAAAACCTCATCAGGTGTTTCCAAGATAAGTTTGTCCCAGATTTCATGAATTAATTTCAGACGTTTGTTTTTCTCCTCGTCAACATTTACGACAGGAGTTTGCTCGTTTGCTTTAACGCCTGAATAGAAAACCGAAAAGCTAATAGTTTCATTTGCCTTAAGATTAAAATTTCCGGGATTAGAAAGGTATACATGTAAATCATAACTTCCTTCGGTTCCTTTTGCCGGATCTGTAGTATAAACTGTATTTGATTTCGGAATTTCGACTGCATAGGTTTTTTCGGAAATGTTTTTGAGAGTGTAAATTTCGCAATAACCTGCCAAAGTTGTCGACGGAAAAAACTGTCTTGTTAATTCAAGCGTATTGGTCTTACTTTTTACAAGCAAAGTTCCGTTTAGGGTTAGCGAAACCACTTTTTCTGCAGTAATAGGTTTATAATTTACCGTTATCAGATCAAAAGCATCTTGTGACAATTGGCGCGTTAAACTTGCATGCGTATTATTAGGGATTGTTCTAAGCATTGGCCAAACCAAACTGCGGGTAGCGTGAAACGAACCATCGGCAGCAACTCCGTATCTTAAAACGCAGGAGATTTTTTTACCGCTCATTTCAATATGATCGTCATGCGGAATGTTATTATTTATTTGCCAGGAAATAGAGCCATCCTGATCCATTTGCCAACGGCGCTCTTCTTGCGAAAAGGCTTTGCCTGCGATGAAGCAAAAAGCGACAACGACAAATAGAATATGTTTTCGTTTTTTCTGAAATGATCTCTTCATTAAATTTATTTTTAGTTTACAATTAGTAAGTAGAATGTCTTTTTTTGAGTCTGTGTATTTTGTTTTTCTACAGGTTAAAATTACCGCCAACAGTTTTTTATCTATCGTATTTGGTAGTGTTTGTTGTGTTGTTTTTTTTGATAAATATTTTGCTTGCTCTTTAGTACTAGAGAGATGCATTTATTTTTTGTCCTGAGTTTACAGGGACATCAACAAATGTATAGGAAATCCCGTTATCATCTTTCTTGTGGTTGGCGGTAATTTTTTTATTGTTTATAAATATCGTATCATAATTTCCGGAGAACACAACTTGCCATTTTATAGGACTGTTACCTTTATTATGAAGCGTTGTTTTTTTGTTTTCTTGTTTTATAAAAAGGACTGTATTTAAAACAGGCAAATTATCCAACTCAGATGTTGTATTGTTTTTTCCGCGGTACAAAGTAGTAACTGTTTTTGTTGTAGCATCAGGTTCAATTCCCATATATCCGTGAACAATACCTTCGATTACACCGTATGAAACTTCAGGATATTCCCTTCGTTTTGTTTTGGGATCTGTTAGATGTAAAATATATTCGTAGCCTTTATCTCCATAACCATATTTGTAAAGTAAAAAAGGGAGATAGGATAAGCTTTCGACATTGGTTTTTTGAGAAATAATATGTTCAATTGTTTTTTTAGTTCGGGTTGCGTCAGTCAAAGCATCAAACCATAATAGAAAAAGTTCACCGCCATCTTTACTGAATTTTCCATCACTGGTATAAATTACATTATAAGTTGAGGTAGTATTATCCCACCATATTTGTTCGATTTGGTGTTGGTATTTTGCTGCTTTTTTTTCGAAGAATTCAGCTTTCTGAAAATCTCCTTTTTGTTTTAAAATAGAAGAATAGGTTTTTAATCCGCGGTAAATTGCAGCGACTAAATCAACGCCCATTTTTAAGCCCGGAATTCCTTCGGAATAGGAGGCAAGTCCACGGCATTTATGAAAATCATCTTTTGCATTAAACGGAACCGGACTGTTTACAAATTCAGGTCTTGTTAGTAAAGAATCTGTTTCAAGCATCCAGCGTTCGATATATTTGGTTGCTGATTTCTCAAAGAAATTTTCAAACTCAGGATTTTTGATATAAGTTTCGTCACCTGTCCATAAATATAACCTCCAACAAGCATACATTACATCAAAATTGCTGTTTAGATTGTACCAGAATTCTTTATCGTTTCTGTAATCTTCAGGAGCGGGTTTTCCGTATTTATTGATTTCCCAATACGAACACCAATCTTTGTTTTCAGAAATGTTTTGGGCAAAAAGAGAAAGCATGTTCTTGTTTTCTTCATTTAATCCGAGGATTTCTGCGCCAATACTTTGATGTGATATATCTCGCATACAAAAAGCAGATCTTGACGGAAGTGCTGCTTCATACCAAGGTCCAACAGGATCATTTGAATCTCCTTTATAACTCAAAGCCATAGTTTTTGCACGATCAAAAGCAAGTTCTATTGCAGAATCTGATGATTTGAATGTTGTTGTGTTTTGACCAAATGCATTAAAAAAGAAACAGCAATTGGTAGCTATAATTATAAATCCGTTTTTCATGCAGCTATTTTCTATTAATGAATAGGTTTTTTAGTTCGTATTCTATTTAAGATTGTAACTAAAATTTTAAAAGCAAACCCACACAATTAATATGGCAGGTTTGCTGTTTTAGTAGATTTTTAAAGTAATACTTTAAGATTGGGGCAAAAAGCAGAAAGGTTAATTTTAATTATAACCCGGGTTTTGAACTAAACTTGTTCTATTAGTTTCATCTCTCGGAATAGGCAATAAATAATGTTGAGGTTTGAAAATTCTATCCTGAACTTTGGTATAGGTATAGGTTTTTGATCCGTCACCATTTTTGGTAATAACCACTCCCATCAAAGGTTTATTTTCGGTTTCTTCGGCAATTTTCCAACGGCGAACATCATAATAACGGAATCCTTCCAGACACAATTCTACTTGTCTTTCATTACGGATTTTATTTTCTAATGCATTTCCTGTCAAACCAGCCAACGGAATTGTTATTCCTGCACGTTGTCTGATTGCGTTTAGATATTGAATTGCTGTTCCTTCGTTTCCAAGTTTAAATTGGGCTTCGGCATAGTTAAGATAAATTTCGCCCAAGCGAGAAATAATCCAGGCTTTGTTGGTTTGAGTCTCAGTATTGTAATTGTAGGTTGTATCACAATATTTACGGAAAGTGTAACGTGTTTTACTGGCGTTCCAAGTGTCCCATCCTTGTGGAGAATCCAATCCGCCTTCATAAAACTCAGCTTTATTGGAACTTCCTGCATCATAACGATCCTGGCAAAACTCCGGTTTTCCGTAAGCACGTCCGTCGTATACAATGTTTTTGTAAAAACGAGGATCTCTGTTTACATACGGTTTTTGAGGATTATATCCAGATGATGGATCTGTAATATCTTTTCCGTCTGCCGTTCCGTAAGCATCGACGTGACTTTGACTTGGCGCAAAATTTGCCCAACCGTGAAAACCACTCGGAGAGTTGAACATTTCTACACCATTAAAAGCACTCCATTGCGGATCTTTACTGGACAATCTGGAACAAATAATTTCTGAATTATTAGTCGTAAAAAGATCTTCATATTTTTTATCATAAAGCTGATAAATATTCAAATCTATAACAGCTTTTGCGGCATCAGACGCTTTTTTCCATTTTGAGATATCATTAGTAGTATTCCATTGTGGACTTGCTGCATAAAGCAATACTCTTGATTTGATGGCAAGCGCAGCACCTTTTGTAATTCTTCCAAGACTTGAAGTTGTTAAAGGCAATAATTCAGCAGATTTGTCTAACTCAGTAACGATAAAATCAACACATTGGTCATAAGTACTGCGATCGACTTTGAAATTACTGTTCAAATCAAAAGGAACTGTAATCAAAGGAACTCCTCCATAATCGCTCGTTAATTTAAAATATGCATAAGCTCTTAAAAATAAAACTTCCCCTTTTAATCTGCTGCGCGTGGCTTCATCTCCCGGAACGCCGTCGATTCTGGATAAAAATATATTGCAATTTTGAATCGTAGCATAAGTAGGTTTCCAGACATCAAAATTTCCTGCATTGTCCGGAGTTAAAGCTCCTGAATTTAGGTTCCAAATATCATAATCATTAAAATTATTAAAAGCTTCATCGCATGCCGTAGACAAGATCCAGCTTCTATTTGTTCTGTCATTCCAGTTGTGTTGTGTGCTGGGTAATACGGTATAAAGATTATTTGCGAAAGCTTCAGCAAGTTTCAAGTCGGTCCATACTGATGCATCTGTATAAGAATCCAAAGGAACTTTGTCCAGAGGATCTTCGCTACAGGAAGTAAAAGATATAATTGTGATGAAAGAGGCAAGGAGGAATGCCATCTTTTTTATTAGTTTATTGTTTCTATGATTTTTCATAACCTGATCTTTGTTTTTTTGTTACGATATTATAATTGAATACTTACACCTATTCTGTAAATACGAGTTTGCGGATAATTTACTCCTGTTTTATTGTCTGTTTCAGGATCAAGGTTGTACTTTTTCATGTGGTCGATAGAGAATAAGTTTGTTCCTCCGGCATAAAACCTCACGTTTGATACTCCAAATCTTGAAAGTAATTCTTCAGGTAAAACATAAGATACTTCCAATGATTTTAATCTAAAGAAAGAAGCGTCTCTTAACCAGAAGTCAGCCGGAATATTGTTTCTATTATCTGAATCATTGAATGCTACAGGATATTTAGAATTAGGATTATCTGCAGTATATCTGTCGTTGTACAACCATGTTGGCGGTGCTACAATTGCTCCTTGTGCTTGCGGAAGAATCATTTGTTTTGCTTTTGATTGTCCTGTCCAAAGCATGTCGATAGAGAATCCTCTGTACTCCGCTCTTATCGGAATACCGTAAGCAATTTTTGGCGTAACCGATTCTGGAATTCTAACCTGATCATTAGTAGTTATACTGCCATCACCGTCTGTGTCTTTTACCCACAAATCTCCCGGTTTTGCTCCTTCAAAATGAGCCGAATTATCAACATCTGCCTGTGTACGGTAAATACCATTTGTTTGATACACTAACCAGGAATCGATAGCTTTTCCGGTTGATTTTTGCCATTGAGGAATATTAGGAGCTTCGTCACGAAACAAAACTTTACTTTGAGCGTAGGTAAGATTAAAACCAATGCTGTATTTAAATTGATGTGTCATATCAGCATAATTTACAGACCAGTCAGTACCTCTGTTAACCGTTTCACCAATATTTTCTTTAGGAAGCGCTAATCCTGTATATAAAGGCACAGATGCATTTCTTGCCGTTAAAATATCAGATCTTTTATTACTGAAATAGTCAAAAGTTGCTGTCAATTTGTTGTTTAGAAATGCAAAATCAAATCCTATATTTTTAGAATCCTGAATTTCCCAGGTAATATTAGGGTTTGGAGAAGCAGAAAGATAAATACTGTTGTTTAATATGTAATCTGAACCAAAATAGCTGTAAAGCTGTTGATCTGTCATTAATTGGTATCTTGTAAGGAAAAGGTATTGGTTTAGAATTATCTTTCCGTCGATTGTTTCTCTCATGTCATCATTACCCATTTTTCCCCATGAAGCTCTTATTTTAAGCTGATCAATTGCTTTGATGTTATTTTTGAAAAAGTTTTCCTCAGATATTTTCCAACCTCCGGATATTGAAGGAAATAACCCCCAACGCGTAGCAGAAGGAAAATTGAATGATCCGTTGTAACGAGCAGAAACTTCAGCAAAATATTTGTTATCAAAGTTGTAAGCGACTCTTCCTAAGTAACTTTCTCTTCCGTCCTGATAAGCGCTGCCACTTGCATTTTGCCCTTTAGTGCTTCCGGTAAAAATCTGATCTAATTTATCGCTCAGTAAATCTCTTCTATAAGCAATTGTTTCTGTTTTGTCTGTTGTAGTTTGTTCATAACCAACAAAAGCATTAAAGGAATGTTTGTTAAATTTACGATCGTAAGCTAATTTTAAGAAGTACGTATTTTGATTGGTAATTTGCTCGTTTTGCAAAACACTTGTTATACTTGTACTATTTTTTACGTTATTATAACTGTCATTTACTTTATCATAAGAATAAGCATCCCATGGTTTAGTGAATTTCTTTTCGCTGCGAACATTGTAATCAAATGCACCGTATCCGCTTAAAGACAAGCCTTGCGTAATTTTTGGTAATTTTAGTTCGAATCCTATTTTTGGATTTACGATTAAGTTCAAAACCTTGTCATAACCAGCAGCCGAAGAAGACATTAAAATAGGGTTTCTTCCGTTTGCAATTCCTGAAGATGGAGAACCATTTTTCCAATACGCCGGAATAAAAGGATACATACTCACCGTTTCGTGCATAATGCTTGAAATGCTTATCGCAGGATATTCCCTGTCTTCTCGACGAACACCAATATCAAGGTTTACTTTGAAATTAGACGAAATATTAACATCAATATTCGATCTAAGATTGAACTGCCTGTATCGTTCATCGCTATTTCTAAGATTACTTTCCTGATTTAAATACTGACCTGAAAAGAAATATTTCACTTGTTCAGTACCACCATTTACCGACATAGAAACAGTAGATTGCGGTGCATCTTTTCTATAGACTTCTTTAAGCCAGTTTGTACTGGTGTAATTAGGGTCATTTCCGGCTTTGTATTTATCAATATCAGACTGAGTGTATGGAAGCGACATTCCTTTGTGGGCATTTAGTTCATTGTAATACGTCATGTATTGCCATGAATTGACTTTTTCGTCCATTCTTGTTAATTGCTGAATTCCGTAAGATCCATCAACTTTGATTGTTGGCTTACCAACTTTTCCTCTTTTGGTAGTAACCAAGATTACTCCATTTGCAGATCGAACCCCATAAATTGCCGCCGATGCATCTTTCAAAACCGTAACCGATTCAATATCATCGGGATTGATCCTGTTTAAATCACGATCCGGAATACCATCTACAACTACAAGAGGACTTGTGCCGCCTCCAAAAGAGTTAAATCCCCTAATTAAAAGGGTCGAGCTATCATCACCAGGTCTTCCCGAACGGTTATTGGCAATTACCCCAGACATACGTCCGGCAATAGCGTTTGAAACGTTTGCAGAAGCATTTGTAGTTAGAACTGTCCCTTTAACAGAGGCAATTGCTCCCGTTGTAGAACCTTTTTTCTGAGTTCCATATCCTACAACAACAACTTCATTTAAGGTTTGATTTTGCTCTTCAAGCTGAATAACTGACGCATTAGCAGCCGAAACCTCCTTAGTTACAAAACCTGTAAATGAAACAACAAGAATACTATTTCCGTCCGGACCGTCGATTGTAAAATTACCATCGAAGTCAGTAGTAACGCCAACTTTTGTTCCTTTGATAACGATATTCACCCCAGGAAGCGGTTCTCCTTTAGTTCCCGTTACTTTACCTTTAATCGTTTTTTGCTCTGCAAATAAAATACTTGCACCTGTTGTTTTTGTAAGCTCAGTTATAGACAAATTTGTACTTGTTACATTGCTCCCCGTGATAGGAGTGTTACTTAACTTCAGGAAAAATTTGCTGTCTTTAGTTTCTGTCGCGGCAGAAACTTGTAAGGTCATAGCCAATAGAAGTCCGGATGTTAATTTGGTAACATTCCAGATTTCGGCATTAAGCCAATCGGTTGTTGGTTTGTCTTTGGTTAATAATTTCATTTTCTAAATAATGGTTTTTGGTTAGTAATTTATTCTCTAGTTTCTCCCATTTTATCCCTCGCCCTCATTTAGAGAAAGCAAATAGAAATGCATGGAGTACTTGCAGATCGTTTATGAAGAAGAGATAAATGTGAGATTCAAAAGTATAAATGTTCTATACTAGTCCCATACCAGTGCCTACCAGTTTTTTGAGATATGTTTAAAAAATTAGCTTAAAATAAATTAATATTAAAAATAAAGTGGATAATATATGAATATAATTTACATATTGTAAAACTGACTATAAGATTGGATTTTTCTGATATTTTTGGAGTAATTAAAAACATCTAAATGTAAATTGAAGAGACAAAAAGATCAGATTTATTGCTTAATAGAACTCAGAATAGTATTTCGTGAATTTTTGCCTTTATTTTTTTGATTAAAAAAGAGTGATTTTTTAAAATTTTACAAGTGGATAATATAGTATCAAAATTAATTTTTGCAGAAATTTTGTTTTCATTTCCGGGAATTTGAATTTAAAAACCATACCAGTCACGAAATGATATTGATCTGTAAGAGTAAGCTTGCTTAAATTAACTTCGGTTTAACTCCGTTTTTGGTTTTTTAGATAATAAAATATCAAAATCATAAGAAACACAGTTATTTTGATAAATATACTAATCACGAAAACGATTTTTACATACAACTTTTTGAGATATGCATATTTAGAATTAAATTGTATTTCATCGAATAAAGTGTAAAAAACACCTTTATTATTTTCTGAAAGGACGATTTTTTTTGATTAAATATTAAAATAACATTCACTGGTAGGGTTTTTTATAACCAATTTAAGATTGGATAAAATTTTGGAGATTATTTTCTGTGGAGATTAATTACCCTAATTTTTGAATAGTATTTTTCAGAATATTTCCGAATTAAAATGATGAGGTAAAAATGCCATTTAAACATTTTTAGAAATGCTTTTTTTAAATGATTTATTGATATTCTTTTTTTGCGTTTTTAATTTATTAAATACTACGAAGTTTTTATTTTTTTAATGTCTTTCAAACTTTTTATGCAATAGCTTTTATTAAGGACGAGCCCAAATAATTTTTCTTTTATTTTGAATCTTTATAAACTCCTAATAACTGATTTTGAAATACAGAAAATGACATTGAAGATTTTGTTTTAACTGAATGTTTTTATTGCTTTTTTCGGTTCCGTTTTTTGATCAATTGCTTTTAAAAGTGTATAAAAAGGGGATCTTCATTTTGGTATTTCTACATTGTTTTAAACGCAAATTATGATTGTAATAATTAGTGTTTTTTCAAAGTATAAAAAAATAAACCGGTAGGGACTGGTATGAATAAAAATTGGATTGTCATATTTTTGGATTTCATTTTTCATAAGTAAACAGTAGAAATAGAAAATATTCTGCATTTTATTATGAATTCTACAATATAATAGCTCAAATTATTTTGTAAGAATCTTAACTTTCATCGTCGCGGATTGATTGTTAAACGTTAGGCAAAAGATATTAAAATACAATTGTAAGCCCCAATTTTAAATTAGATAAACGGAAATCAGCTATTTCTAACTTAGAAAAGATTTTTTAATACCAAAGAAATTTTACAAACTACAAATACGAAACAACCACTTTACTATTACTAACTAATTTTTATGAAAAGAATAATATTTCTGTTAGCGCTTACAACCTTGTTTTGTAAAGCTAATGCACAAGATGGAGAAATTAAGATTGAAACTCAAAGTAGCGCTTTGATTCTAAAAGCAGCTAAAAATGGCTTGCTTTATCAATCGTATTTAGGAAAAAAACTGGAAAATGCTTCAGGATATAGTCTGCTTTCGAAAGAAAACACAAAATCATTTGTTATAAACGACGGAAATCCATTAGTTAATTTAAGGCATCAGGCATATCCAACATACGGAACCGAAAATTTGTTTGAATCGGCGATTCGAATGACTCACAATGATGGAAATCCGTCTTTAGAATTAAATTATGTAAGTCATCAAATGGAAAAAATTGATGCTAATACGACTGAAACTATTATAAAACTAAAAGATCCGGTATATCCCGTTGAAGTTACGCTTCATTATAAAGCTTTTTACAATGAAAATGTGATTGAACAATGGACAGAAATTGTGCATCACGAAAAGAAGCCGGTTATGTTGTACAATTATGCGTCGTCAATGCTGCATTTTGATGCTGATCATTATTGGTTGACACAATTTCACGGAGATTGGGCAAAGGAAGTTCGAATGCAGGAAAGCGAATTGACCAGCGGAACAAAAGTAATAGACTCAAAATTGGGAGTTCGAACGGATATGTACCAAACGCCGGTTTTCTTTTTAGCATTGAATGAAAAAGCCAATGAAAATTCGGGAGAACTTGTGGCGGGAACAATTGCATGGTCCGGAAACTTTAAGTTTGCTTTTGAATTAGACAATAAAAATTCACTCCGAATAAGCTCAGGAATCAATCCATTTGCTTCAGAATATAGTCTTGAACCAGGAAAAATATTTACAACGCCGTCTTTTATTTATACTTTTTCAAATCAGGGAAAAGGGCAGGCGAGTAGAAACTTACATACTTGGGCTAGAAAATACGGTGTTAAAGATGGAGAAAAACCACGTTTGACTTTATTAAACAATTGGGAAACTACATTTTTCAATTTTGATGAAAAGAAATTGACGGACATGTTTGCAGATGCAAAAACATTGGGAGTTGATATGTTTTTATTAGATGATGGTTGGTTTGGAAACAAATATCCAAGAAGCGGCGACAAATCCGGTCTTGGAGATTGGCAGGCTACTAAAACGAAATTGCCAAACGGTTTGGGTTTCCTAATGCAGGAAGCTGAAAAAACAGGCGTTAAATTCGGAATCTGGATTGAACCGGAAATGGTAAATCCTAAAAGTGAATTGTATGAAAAACATCCGGATTGGGTTTTGAAATTACCAAACAGACCAGAGAGTTATTATCGTACGCAATTGGTTTTGGACTTATGTAATCCGCAAGTGCAGGATTTTGTGTTCAAAACCGTAGACGATATTATGCAGACAAATTCGGGTGTTGCGTTTTTCAAATGGGATTGCAACCGAATGATGACCAATGCTTATTCGGCTTATTTGAAGAATCAGCAATCGCATTTATTCATTGAATATACCAACGGTTTGTATAAAGTTCTGGACCGAATTAAAACCAAATATCCAAATTTACCAATGATGCTTTGCGCAGGTGGAGGAGGCAGAACGGATTATGGATTCTTGAAATATTTTACAGAATTCTGGGCAAGTGACAATACAGATCCGTTTAACAGAGTATTTATTCAATGGGGGTATTCGCAGTTTTTTCCGGCTTTTGCGATTTGCAATCACGTAACATCATGGGGAAATCAGTCGATCAAATTCAAAACCGATGTCGCGATGATGGGAAAATTAGGTTTTGATATTAATGTGAAGGAACTTAAAGAAAAAGAACTAAAATATTGTCAGGATGCAGTTGCCAATTACAAGCGATTGAGTCCCGTAATCTGGCACGGAGATATGTATAGAATCATTTCTCCTTATGAGGAAAGCCGCGCGGTATTAATGTATGTAAATGAAGCAAAGAGTAAGGCAGTATTATTCTCGTACACGCTTCACCCGCTTTATGATCCGCAATATAATTTGGTTCGTTTTCAGGGTTTAGATCCAAACAAAACCTACAAAGTCGAAGAAATAAACGGAATGCCCGAAGCAAAGAAAACCCTCGAAGAATCCGGCGAATCCTTCACCGGAGATTATCTAATGAATGTTGGTTTACGAGTTTCTTCTTCTAAAGTAGAAACAAGTGTAGTGCTCGAAATTACAGAAGTATAGTTGAATTAGTTATATACTTAAAAAAAGCCTTCCTATGAAGAAATTCATTTGAAAGGCTTTTTTTATGGTTTGGAATTGAGCAAAGATTTAGACATTTGTGCAGCTCTTATAAGGAATTCTTATGAGAGCGGAGTAAAAGATTAAAAGCTTTTAAAGTGTTTTTATTTGTTTTTAATGATATTAACACGAGGATAATTTATAATCCAGTCCATACTATCCAATTCTCTGATTAAATATTTATCAACATAGAAGTTTTTATTAAATATTATAGTATTTTCGTTTTTATAGACGTAGTCCCTATCTTTAACATTAAAATATACAATATACAAAGTTTTATCATAAGAATTTTTATTCATTTCATGTAAAATTGTACCTCTTATACCTGGAGAATCATAAGTATTAGGTTTTATTTTACCGCCAACAGCTGGTCCATAATATGTATTCTCATCTCTGTATTTGAGAATTATATGGTAATAGATGTCTTTTGTAGAGTTATTCTTAATTTTTAGTTTGTCTTTTTTATAATTACAGCTTAGAATTATAAAAGTTAGCGTTAAAAATATATATTTTAGTTTCTTCATTTGTCAAAAAAATATCTTGGTTTGATTTATGATGTTCGCCTGTGTAAAGATACCACAAAGTATTGGCAGATTTTTCATGGTAATGGTCATTTGTCGTTGGATCATTCACATGTAACATACTTGGTATTACTATTGCTGCATAATACAAAATAGGGCCTAATTTACGATATTGTAATACATGTCCAGGCTCATGAGTTGAAAGACCAGGTAAACTAGAACCACCAGTTGGGTAAAGAACGAAAGGTCCAGGTGTAGCTGCTGCATTAGTACTATCTAAAAAACTCGTTTCAAATTCAGGAACACCATAATGATATCCTTTAAATTTTAAGAAATCAAATCCAATATCAGCTTTAAAATTTAATGTTGTATTCCTATTGTACCATTGATATACACCAAGTAAATCAATTCCATTAGATGAAGAATTATTTAAGCTTACATAACTACTTCTATTTGGTGCAGGTGCAGGTGTAGAATTTTTATTACTGCCTCCACCTCCAAACATATTATTAAAACTTACTTTCTTTTTCCACCATTTACTGAACTTATCACCATTGATATTTTTGTTTGCCCAATCTTTAATACCTAAATTATCCCAATTTTGGGCTAGAGTAACTATCCCATTAGCAATAACAGCTCCCCATCCGCAATCTACACAATCCTGACTTTTGGGTTGTGTGACATTACCACTCGGATCTGTATATAAAAGAGGATTATTTAACACATAACCATATTGGTTGTAATTTTGAGTACTGGTAGGATCTTGTATGTAATTATCTACCTGTAAGAATCTATGAAGCAATGGATCATATAACCTTGCATTCATATTGATCAAACCTACACTTTGCAAATGTTCATGCCCTGTGTATCCTCTATCAAGAATTGTTAATCCGGCTAGTGTATTACCAGCTCCGTCCTGTACTTTTATAATACTTCCCCAGGCATCATACAAACGTTTTTCAACTACTGCAGCATTGGCATCTGTAACCGCTAAAATTGTACCCTGATAATCCCGGTGTAAATATAAATAATTCGGAGTATTTATTCCATCACTTTTTGCAACTATTGGTGCACTGTATCCATCACCTCCAATATAAGTTACAAACTCAAATGTATTGGTTAGTGTATTTTCCTTAACCTCCACCATTTAGAATATAGTGACGTTTCATAAAATCGGTACAATTTATAAAAAAAGTACTGATAGGCTTTTAATAAAATCATAATTATATTGTTATCGTTTTTGGATAATCTGATCATTTAGGTTTGATCCAATTATAAAAAAATCACATTATAAAAACAGTTACTAAGAAAAACACTAAGCTAAAAATCATAAATCTTATCATATAACTTCCATTTTGAGGTTTATACATCACTAATAATTTTTCATGTTTTTTGTTATAGATTATTAAAAAATAATTTATAATGACAGAAGGAATGAAATAAACTACAATAGATTCCAATTTAATATCCAAACTTTTCATAGTATAGTTTTCAGGATATATCGAAAAATATGTATGCTCTGGGATTATTTTTGTAATAATAATAGTTAAAGAAATTAGTATTAAGCTTAAGAATCCAGATAAGAACGTAATGCTGACAAACTTCCAGTCCCCGTTATTTGTATTTTGAGATTTAAAAATAGTGTCTGCACATATTTTATAATAAATTTTTAGCATTTAATGATGTATAAGTTAATGATTCTATTAGTAATAATGATGAGTATGGTCTTACGAAGTATTCCCGCAATCGCTATGTAAGTGGCTTTAATGTTGCATCATTTTTTTGTTTATTTAGAAAATATAAATCTAATAAAGTCTTCTGACTTTTTTTTGGTTAGGTTTGAATTAATATTGTTTCGAATTTATTACATTTAAGAAAGTAATATTCACATTCTAAGAAAACTAGTTTTAAAGTGAAAGACATTTAGATAGCGTTCAACAGAATATCTTGGAGAGTTTTAGAATTGTTTCTACAGTAATTAATTTTAAATTGTAAGTATATGAATGTAAGCATGAATCTTAGAACTCCGTTTTTTCTACTGTTTTTAGTTGTGGTAGCTTTTGGCTGTTCAGATAAAAAATCAGAAAAAATTCAAGAAGAAGATCCTTATTTAAAACAATTGACAGAAAAGCAAATAGGAGACAGTAATTATTATATCTCCATTCCCAATAAGTATACAATTAAAGAAAATAGAGGACCTGACTTTTCAGTTTATTATTTCTATTCGGCAGACACTACTGCAAAAGCTACTTTTTCGGGCGGTTTGTATTTTGGCAATCATCCCAGTCAGTTTGAAGTAAGCAGTGATAGTTGTAAAACGGCAAAAATTAAAAGTAAAATACTAAATAAAAATGTAGATTGGACAAGTTATAATTGCAAAGGGAAATTTTCGATACAAACAATAGTCAAAAGCGGAAGTGGAGAAGGTTGGAACGAATACATTCATGCTTTTGCCGGTGCAGCTTCAACAGCAGATTTAAAAAAGGTTTTAACAATTTTTAAAACAATAAAAAAGAAGAAGCAAAAAGTAAATTGATATTTTGCTACGCAAAGATTTCTAATGAAAATTGCAAAATGTCTCTAACTTTTTGCAATTTTTCTGTTTTTTATGGTCAGTTGGTGATTAATGTTGTTTTGAGTTTATCACATTTAAAAAACCACATTTTACATTCTAAGAAAATTAGTTTTAAAACCAAAAAACATTTGCGACAATACCTTGGAGAACGAGTTTTTGTCTTCGATTTTTTATAAAAAGTGTATATATTTTCTATCTTCATACTTTAAATATGTTTGAAAATTATGTCGGAAAAAATTAAAAGCCGCAAAACAATCAAAAATGCTATTGTTCAACGAATTGAATACTATAATACAGAAGGTAAAATAGTAAGAGTTGAAGAATATGAAGAAGGAATAGTGGAATCTGTGGCAGTTTACAAGTATGAAAATCAATACAGCTTGATGGAACGATTTAATAGCAAAGGAATATTATGTAGAAGAGAGGAAAAATGGTATAATGAAAATAATGAAATAGAAAAAGAAGAGTTCGGTTTTGCATCGTATTATTATCAATATGAAGCGGATAAACGGCTTCTGTCTATGAAGAAGTTTGATTCAGAAAACAATATCGAAAATAGTATAGAATACAGATATGTTGAAGATTACGAGTACAGAAAGTTTTTTAATTCTTCGGGTATTTTGCTCTCGCTTTACGTTACCAGATATAATGATGCTAAAAAGCCTCTCAGAACAATCTATTTTGAGATACCACATCATGATTTTATTGGCGCAGACGAATCTGAAGGATATAAAGAGTTTTTTGAAATGATGAAAGTCTTCGGTTTTGATATAGACGGAAACAAGGTAGATACCAAAATCTCTATGTACTTTTTAGTAGAGGAGACCGTTTTTGAATACGATCAATTTGGAAATACAATATCAGAAGAAATGTATCATTATGATAGAGAAAGTGTAGAAGATAAATTAGTGTTTAGAGGTGGAGTCTATAATTATTATAATGAAAATAACTTGTTGATCAAGTATCACTCTTTCGAAATAAAAACAGATTGGGACGATGAGCTTTGTTGTTTGTACGACTATGTTCTGGATGAAAAAGGAGTAATTATAGAAAAATCAACAGACAGTGGTTTCAATAAAGTAATTGAGAAATTTAATTATAACAGCGAAGGAACTTTAATCAGTTATGTTGAAAATCGAAATGATGGTGAAGAAGTAAAAGAAATTCTTTATGACGATTTTGGGAATAAGGTTTCTGAAATTGCAGAGTCAAATTTTGACGGTGAATATGAAAAAGACATTAAAGAATATCAAATTGAGTATTACTAATTCTTTATATAGGTAAAAAGGCATTAAAAATATGGTGTTTCTAATTTTAATAATAATATCGTTTATATTCATTGCAATAGCGGTTAGCAAAGAAATGTCTAAAAATGAGCACAAAGAGGAAGATGAAAATTTGATGGATGATTTTTATCCGATAACGGAGAATAATACGGCTGAAATTGATCGTTTGCCATATCAAATTTATTATAAAGAAAAGAGTCAAAAAGAAGATTTTTATAAAGATGCAGATTTCGTAAATAAGAATTGCGAAAGCTTAGATGACTTTATAATTAATGATGATATAAACGCATTCGATTTAAGAAAACTAGCAGATTTAAATAGTATTGGACTGCAAATTTCAAAAGCTTGGTATCCGTTAACAATCGAATTAATAAAGAAATTACATGATAATGGATGGGATAAAAGAGTTTACTGTATTAAATCGAAATATGCATCTTTAGAATTTTATGCTTCTAATGAAGATCATCTTCGTGAAATTATTCGGGATTACGGATATCGTTCTCAAACCGTTTGTGAGACTTGCGGAGAAAACGGCGAAATGAGAAGTTATTCAGGATGGGATTATATAGATTGCAGAAAGCATTATTTAGAAAAAAGAGGAAAAATTACAATTGATAGTGAAGGTTTTTGCTATAACGGTTTTTATTATTATTGGAACACTATAACAGACAGATCTTTTGAAGATCTGGATTTTAATGGGAAGTACAGAATCTTAATAATTGAATTCAAAAAAGATACAGCCGAAAATGAGGATTTAATATATGGCAAATTGTATATTTCAAAAAACGCAATTGGATTTGGAAATTTCCTTAGTTATCTTTCAAAAAACTTCTTCAGATTGGCTAATAGTTATGTAACAAAATTTGAAAATGTAGAGTTTTGCGAAATCTGCGGTTATAAAGCCGTTTATTTGGATGAATGTGAATGTTGCGAAAACTATACACGCGAGGGGTATTTGAAAACGTGGAGAAATGAAGAAAATAGTGAAGAAAAAAAGTTTCAATATATTAAGGATCGTCAAATTTCCTGGATAAAAGATGAAGGAGAAATCTACGAAACGAAACAAAAGAATTATATAAAAAATCCCGATTACAAAGTGTTATTTAATGAAGAAGAGCTTAACAAATGGGATTTAAATTAAACATGTAAAAGATAGATTTTTGATTAACAAATTTGGTATTGTTTCATATTAACTAGATTAAAAAAAGAACATTTTTTACATTCGCTTGAAGAAAAGGCTGCGACAATTTTACCTGTGCTTAAAGGACTAAATTATGGAAATAATAATACGGAAATCATATTTATTTTGGGACGGAGATGCATACAAATATGCTGGATTTGGAGAAATAATTGACAAATTTCCGTCTGTTTCTGAGGCTGAAAAATTAGTCGAAAAACTGACCGTTGATTTTTTGAGAAATATCAATCCTATTATTAAAGATTATGTTTTTTCAAATAATAATTATGATAAAGATGTTGAATTAATTGAAAAGGTATCTGCTTTTTTTGAACAGGAATTTCAATTAGACTTCAAAACTGAATTTTGGTTACCTGGAAGCGCAACTGATAGACAAGTATGGGAATTATCAAAGCTTTTTCCATTCCCTTTTTATTCCATAATTGAGAAGGCTAATGATAATTTTTATATCAATGAACTCAATAAAACATTTTGGAGTGACAGCGAAATAGCTGAAATAAAAAAAAATGATTGGGACTTTACAAATCTTTGCCCGGGAATGAAAGGATCAATAAAGCAACTTTACAATGATATTGAAACTGCTAAAAAAGACGGAATTAAAAAACTGCTTTCAAATCTTATGCGTGAAAGTTATCATCAGCTTTTTAGCAAACTTACAAGTTTAAAAGAACAGCAATTAGTGTATGAATGGTATAATGAAATTGACTATTACGCTGAAATTTTACCTAACAATATAGAAAGTGAAAAGACAGAAGAAGTTATTAAAAGAATTAGAAGCATTGTTACTATAGAAGACATTTTTGAAACGAAAGAAATTTCATTTGGAGAGGCAATATCATTTGAAAACACTATGTAAAACGAACATGCTCTTCAAAGAACTCTCATGAAGTAATATACAAATGTGTCTGACTTTTTTATTTTTTTATTTCTTCGAAATTCTAAATCTGATAAAATTCTTTCAAGTTTTTATACTTAGTTTTATTCCTTTTAATTAATTCACGCCCTCAATATTAGAACGATTATGAAAATTACGCTTAAAATATTAATGTTATGTTTTCTGTTATTTTCTTGTGAGAAAGCAACAAAATCAATAAATAAAAATTTAAATGATAAAGAAGTTTCAATCGAACAAGAAGAAAACTTAGCATCTACAAAAAAAGAAATTGCAGGTAATTCAAAGGATGATATGAAAATTAAATTCTCTGATTTAACTATTTCTATGAAAGATTATGATTTGAGTTGGGGAGATGAGCATCCAAATGATAGAATTTATGAAACTAAACAAGATACAGTTTTTTTTACCCTTGATCCAGGTTATATGCTTGACCAACCATTTAAAATTCAAGAAAGTGCATTTGATGAAATAGAATTATATGGACAATATGAAATAAAAATAGGAATGAATACACATCAAGATGTTGAAGAGTCATTATGTGTTTTGGAAAAATGGAAAGGTTATACTTCAAAATGGAGCAAGCTTAAAATTGACAGAGAAGACATGAAGTTTGTATACATTGAATCAAAGACAGACTATCCAATAAACTTTACTATTGAAGAATTAAAACTCGCTGTAGAAAAACATTGCGGACCTGAATGGTCAAATGAAATCAAGAATGTTGAATCGGTTGACAAATCACTCATTACATTTTTTCTAACCAAATATGTTTACAAAATTAAGGCTAAGAATAGCCAAACAAATAAAGTAATTGAAAAATGCATTGTATTTTATACACCAACAAGTTGTTAGAATTAGTAAAATAACAAATAACCCCACGTTGCAGCACGAATACTTTTGTGTGACACAAAGTGAAGCAACAAAGGATTAAAAATACTAAGACAACAAACAATATTTATAAATTACTATTCTATTTATACTTACTCAAATCCAGATTAAGAATATTACCTACTCTGCTAAACTCTTCATTAATCTTTGCATTCAGAATTAGTTGTTCATTTTTTATTGGATGATTAAAAACTAACTGATGTGCATGAAGCATCATTCCTTTGAGGTCATAATTCTCCAACCATAATTTATTTTGTTTGTTACAACCATGTGGCCGACTTCCTAAAATGGGATGAAAAATATGTTTGAAGTGTTTTCGTAATTGATGCATACGTCCGGTTTCAGGAATCGCTTCGACCAAACAGTATCGTGATGTTGGTTTATTATTAAATTCTAACTCAACTTCGGCATTTTGCAAACGGTGAAAGTATGTTATTGCATTTTGTGTAACGTCATCATCATTGGTTAAATCATAATCAATCGTGAGTTCTTCTGGTGACCAACCACGTAAAATTGCTAGATATTTTTTTTCGACTTCGCGTGTGGCAAAACGATCATTCATAATTTTCAGAACGGTTGTATTCAACGCAAATAATAAGACACCGGATGTTTTGCGGTCTAACCTATGAATAGGATAAACGTGTTGCCCTATTTGATTTCTTAATTCCTGAATAGCATACACTTTTGCATCGCGCGCATAAAATGATTTGTGAACCAACAATCCGCTTGGTTTATTAATTGCAATAATATATTCGTCTTGGTAAAGAATTTCTAACATTTGGCAAAAATAGAAGAGATTTCGATTAAAATCACTTTTATCATTTATTTGTTTCTATGCTTTTCTTTTTTTTAATAAAAGTCCCTATGATAATTTGTATTGGAAATATTATATATTTGAAAATAAATGATCGTGTAATACTTATCACACATATAAATAAGGTGGTTGCAATTTAGAGAAACAACAATAATAAAAAACAAACTAAAAAATAATGACTTTCATTAAAACAATTTCTACATTTTTAATTACGCTTTTGATTGTAACAACAACTTTTGCACAAGAATCTAAACAAAAAACCAAAATCTTATTAATCGGGACAATTCACTTCGAAACACCTCATTTAGATGCGCATGAATTAAAGACAGATGATTTTCTCGCTCCTAAAAGACAGCAGGAATTGGAAGAATTGACTGGAATTTTAAAACGGACAAATGCTGATAAAGTGATGATAGAAAAACCATTTAATCAACAAAAGGTAATCGATAGTTTGTATAATGCGTATTTACAAAATAAGTATAAATTAACCGTTTCTGAACGAGAGCAAATTGGTTTTAGATTAGCTAAAAAATTAAATTTAAAACATATCAATTGTGTAGATATTTTTTATGGAATGACACATGATAGTTTAGTTTCTGTAACTGCTAAAGAAAAAAATCAGTTGTATTTATTAAGCGAATTAGGTACTACTGCAAACAACTTAAAACTTGAATTCGATAATGTAGTAAAACGAAATTCAATAACAGAAATATTAAAATATATAAACAAAAAGGAACTTTTGCAGAAAAATTTATCATTGTACTTAAAGTATTATGCAAAAATAGGTGCAGGAGATAATTATATTGGTGCAGAAGCAGTTTCTGATTGGTATTTGAGGAATTTAGCGATTTACTCTAATGTAATTACTCAAATAAATGCAAATGACAAATACGTTATACTAATATTTGGACAAGGACATATTCCTATATTAAAACACCTGCTGCAAAATAATGACGACTTTGAAGTCGTTGAATTAAATAGTGTACTAAAATAAACTGCCACCAATAGCCAGAGTTAAAATTACAAAACCAAAATATGCAAGACGAAATAATAAAACACACAAAAAATATATATTCAGAGATGAACAATGAAAAACATTCTTTCAAAGAAAAAGCAAAAGAAATACTTGCTGAAATTTTAATTATTGTATTTGCAGTTTCACTTTCAATTTGGCTTCATTCCTGGAGCGAAGAAAGACATCAGCATAAAGATGCACAAATGTTTTTAATGGGGTTGAAAGAAGATTTACAAAATGACATTTCAAACCTGGAAGACACAAAAAACACACTAAATAAAACGCAGCAACAAATATCAGTTGCTTTGCATCTTACACCAAAAAAAATAGATAGTATTAAAGCGAATCATCAACAGATTAACTCAGGGACAAATTTCATTAATACAGTAGTAAATAATGGACGATATGAAGGCTTTAAATCTAGTGGAAAAATAAATACCATAGAAAATGAAAACATAAGAAATAAGATTTTGACTTATTACCAGCAAACTGTTCCACAGATAGGAATTGTCGAAAAAGCATACGAAAGACTCACTTCAAAATACGTAGATGTATTACTGAGTGGAAAAGAAGATGAAGATATAAATGCAACTATCCTAAAACAGAAGACAAAGATTATTTTATCAGGTATTGATAATTTTACCAAAGACAGTCAAAAATCTTATGAAGATGCTATTAAGCAAGCAAGAGAAATTATAAAAGAAATTGACAAAGAAAAAGAATAAAAAAAAAGCGTACGCATAACCGGCGTTTGGCAATATGGCGGGTTTTGGACTAAATTAAAGTTGGCTTTGTATTTGGGATGATTTTGCAAATCTAAATAATGAGTTTAATTTAGTCCAAAACCCGCTTTATTATTTAGAGCGTTAGTTACAGATTTAACCAAAAATTTCAAATTCTATGAATAACGAATTTCATGACGTAATTAAGGATAGTCTTTGTAATGTTGAAAAAAAATACATTGAACAAATAACAGTAACATCTAGAACAAAATATAATGAACGTGTATTTTGTTACGAATTATATCATCAATTAAGACGTAAATCAGAAGAGTTTAAAAATTTGACAATTTCAGGTGAAGCGGTGAAATCTGAATTTCAATTTAAAAATTTAGGCAAAAATAAAACTCCCGACATTCTAATTCATAATTTTGGTACAATAGAAAATAACGAAGTTGTTATAGAAGTTAAAACCTCAAAGAATAAACAATCGGTTCTTCAGGGATTAAAAAAAGATATTTTAGTTCTTGACCTTTTTACGGATAATACAACTTTGAAAATTGATTATAAATTAGGACTTTATATAGTTTTTCATTTTGATTTTTTTGAATTACTAAATGAAAATGAAAAAATTAAAAAAAGTGTAAAGAGAATACTTTGTAAAAATAAAAGAATTGTATTGTGGAATATACCAGAACCTAAATACTGCAAAGACAACAAACTTGATGTTGCAAGTTTGAAAATTTATACAAATGAAGACTTAAAAAAGAAAATTGGCTGCTAACAGACATCTATAGAAATGGCTTAGGTTTAATTTTTTTTGTGAAAATGCAGACAACCTTAACCTGGTTTTTATCTGTATAGTTCAATCTTAAAAAAACTGTTGGAGAGAGCCCTCGCTCGTGAATACAACAGGATGTTGAAAAAGAGGGGTAAAATAAATAAAGCTTCAGATTTCTCTGAAGCTTTGTTTTGATATTTTTTATAAAAGATTATTTCTTAATTTAATATTTCCAAATATAAATAAGAAATATTCCGAAATTATTTATTGATTAATTTTTCAAGTCTTGCCATCATTTCATCTTTCTCTTTCAACATACGCTCGTATAAAGCAATCTTTTCTTCGTGCATCTTTAGTACTTGTTCTATAGGATTAAAAGTAGGATTATCATTTCTCTGATATCCAATACCATTATTACCAAAAGTATTTGCAATTACATTCACCGCCTGTTCTTCATCAAAATTTTGAAAAGCTTCAACAGGAATTCTCAATGCATCTGAAATTTGTTTAAGCAGACTATCTTCAATTACATCCTTTTGCTCCAGCATAGAAATTTTCTTTTGATTCCAGTCATTTCCCAGATCATAAGCCAATGCTTCTTGTTTGATGCCAAGCATTTCTCTAAAACGTTTTACGTTTCTTCCCTGATGTACTTTCTGTTCCATAATGAATATCAATTTTTCTAAAGGCTCAAAGATAAAGCCATTTGGATTAAAAAATCCTGAATTTCAAAGATAAAAAATTTCCTCTAGATATTCACGCTCTCGTATGAATCCTTTCGTGTGACACAAAGTGAAGCGACAGTTATGGTTATATTATTATAGTATTATCGGATGCGCATCTTTCGTGAAAGTAGTATTGAAAAAAAACGCTTTCATAACTATAACAATGCTGTAGATAAATTTTAGAATTAAAAACCGAATTCGTATATTGTTTTGCTAAAATCAGCTATGCCAGATATATACATTTTAAAATATCTGCCTTCAAATGTTTTTCAGTTCATTTTAATAGAAATAGTCCAGATTATGAAAAATTCATTAATGCTCTTCATTGCATTCTTAGCTTTTACAGCGTGCTCAAAACATGAAGGAAAAAAAAACATTGCGATCACCGGAATAGATTCCACTTTGCGACCTGGTGATGATTTTTTTAAATATGTAAATGGCAAATGGTATGATTCTGTATCAATACCTGCATCTCAAGCCGGAGTTGGGGCCTATATGTTTATGAATTATCCGCAACGAATGCGCCTGCAGGGAATATTGGACAGTCTTTCGCAAAGCAAAAATTCAGCGGGAAGTATAGCACAAAAGGTAGGAGACTTTTATGCATCAGGTATGGATACTGTAACCATTGATAAACGTGGTTATACACCTATCAAACCGATACTTTCAAAAATTGAAGCAATTAGCGATTTACCGTCTTTGATGAACTTTGTAGTTAATGAAGAAAAAGTGGGCAATTCTTCGATTATAGGTTTTGGAGTGTCACCCGATGAAAAAAACAGCAGTATGAACATTGCCCAAATTTATCAAACGGGTATTGGTTTGCCTGACAGGGACTATTATTTCAAATCAGATTCATCAACTGTTGCCATACAGGACGCGTACAAAAAATACCTTACTACCTTATTTCAACAAACAGGCAGTAATGCCATAGAGGCTAAAAAGAATGCCAATTTGGTTTACGATATTGACAAACAACTTGCCGTTTCTCATAAAACAAAAGTTGAACTTCGTGATGTACAGGCAAATTATAATAAAATAGCTGTGTCGGATCTTGTTAAAAGACATTCAAACATAGACTGGAATACTTTTTTAAATAAGTTAGGTGCTAAAACCGATTCTATTAACGTAGGCCAGCCTGCGTATTATGATGCCCTTAATAAGCTTTTAAAAACTGTTCCTATTACTAATTGGAAAATTTACCTGAAAGCAAATTCTATAGAAAGATATGCAGATGATTTAAGTAAGCCTTTTGCAGATGCCTCGTTTGAGTATACCAAAGTGCTTTCTGGTCAGGCTGTTCAAAAATCACGTGGCGAAAAAATGGCTAATGTAGTTGACACTTACTTAGGCGAAGCATTGGGTCAATTGTATGTAAAGAAATATTTTTCTGAAGATGCCAAAAAACGTATGTTAACTCTCGTGAATAATTTGCAAAAAGCCTATGCCACAAGAATTGATAAATTGGAATGGATGAGTCAAAGTACGAAACAAAAAGCTAAAGAAAAATTGGCAGCCATGACTAAGAAAATAGGATATCCGGATAAATGGAGAGACTATAGCAATGTACATATAGCGAGGAATACCTATTTTGAAAATATGGTATCGGCGGCTACAGCTGCATATCAATTTGATTTGGCAAAATTGGGCAAACCAGTTGATAAATCCGAATGGTATACTACAGTTCCGACAGTTACGGCATATAATAACCCAACTGCAAACGAAATTGTTTTTCCTGCAGGTATTTTACAAGCCCCATATTTTGATAATAATGCAGATGATGCACTTAACTATGGTGGTATCGGAATGGTTATAGGTCACGAAATAACCCATACTTTTGATGATCAGGGCGCTCAATATGACAAAGATGGAAACTTAAAAAACTGGTGGACAAAAGAGGATTATGCCAAGTTTAAAGCAAGAATACAACAGGTTATCGATTTGTACAGTACATACACCGTTTTGGGCGATCTGCACATTAATGGCGCAATGACAGTTGGCGAAAATACCGCAGATATTGCCGGAATAGCAGTTGCTTATGATGCTTTTAAAATGACCGAGCAAGGACAAGGAAATACAAAAATTGACGGTTTTACTCCAGACCAGCGCTTCTTTATTTCTATAGCCAAAATATGGAGAGTAAAAATGAAAGACGAGTTCCTGCGTCTATGGATTAATAATAACCCACATTCTCCACCAAATTGGCGTGTTAATGGTCCTTTAATGAATACGACACCTTTTTATGAAGCATTTAATATAAAAGCTGGAGATAAAATGTTTTTGCCTCAGAAAGATAGAATAACAATTTGGTAATTTAACTTTTCGAAGTGTAATCATGAAAAACTGCGCAAATGTTTCTTTGAACTTTGTGCAGTTTTTTGTTTTTAGAAATTTTAACGGGATATTATTATAGACCGGCAGTATGAATCACATAAACATAACAAGTTATGCAATCAAATATCCTTAAAACAAAGATAGTAGTATGTATTTCTATAATGTTTTTTTTAATTTCAAGTTGTAATAAAAAGAATGATTTAGAAAGCCAAATTACTATAAAAATAAATTCAATTGATAGTAAAACCAAAAAGCCTAGAGTTAATGCGTTTGATACTATTGAAGTTAGAATGCAGGGTGTTGGATATTTAATGAAGACTTTTAAAAAAGTTGGAGAATATACAACAGATTCTACGGGTTCGGTTAAAATTAAACTTGACTCTACTGAGCAATATATATTTTTACTTAGGGGACCAAATATTTATGGTTCAGCAGAGTTTACTGAGGCATTCACGAAAGAAAAGTTAAAAGATGGTCAAGAAGTAAATATAGAAGTTATATCTCATATTTCTGAAGATTTATAAAGTGTTTCAAATGTGTTTTTCAGTTTGTAAATGAAAGTGAAACTGTAACTGTAAGATGGTTAGGTATAGATCTTATTTTAAATAAAATTTTACAACAATGTGGATTATAGAAAAAATAAAAAATAATATAGGGACATCGATTATTTTAACGTTTATATTATTTTGTATTGTTTCAAGTTATTTTGGCGATAAAAAATATAAGGAAAACAGGTTAATTGACTATAATTCTAGTTTTACAGGTATTATAATAAAAAAATATCGACAAAAAGGAGGAGTTATAATTTTTTATAAAGATTTGTTAACTTTTAAAAGTTATCAAATAAACCCTTCAGATGAACTAGTAGAAAATTGTAATGTTGGTGATACGATTACAAAATTAACCCAAACCAATAAATGTATACTTATAAATAAAAGTAAAAATGTAAAAGTTGAATGTTATTATGTAGAATAAGTCGTCATAATTTGGGTTGATCCCAAAGTCAGAGACATTTGCGGAGCGTGGATTTTTGGCTTAAAGGAAAGTTGGTTTTATATTTGGAAAATTTGTATTTAACCGAAAAATCTCGCATCTTTATTTCTCAACCCCGCCAAGCGCCAGAACGTTAGCGATCATGGTAAAAGACATACCCCAACAGACAATAAAATGAATAGAATAATTTACATTTTGGCATTAGCACTTCTGACAAGTTGCTCAACACTAACAAAATCAGTTGAAAATGAATCGGTACTCAGCGTTGCTTTGGACACCTTGACTTTATTAGACCAATCAAGAAACAGGGAAATTCCAATTGCGATTTATAAGCCACAAACTAAGCATCCGCAAATTGTACTCATTAGCCATGGTTATAATCAAAACGAAGGCAGGCCCTATTTAAACTATTCGGACCTCGCCAACTTTATGGCATCAAAAGGGTATTTTGTGGTAAGTATTCAGCACGAACGTCCTACAGATAGTTTAATTCCTGAAAAAGGAATTCCGCAAATTGTAAGGCGACCATTTTGGGAACGAGGAGCAGACAATATTTTGTTTGTAATAAACGAACTAAAAAAATCAAATCCTGAAATAGACTTTAAGCATATCACACTCATAGGGCACTCAATTGGTGGAGATATGACCGCGTTATTCCCTCAAAAATATTCAGGCATTGTTTACAAAATTATTACGTTTGATAATAGGCGTATGGCTTTACCGAGAACAACTAATCCAAAAGTATATTCATTGCGTTCAAGCGACCAACCTGCCGACCCAGGTGTTTTACCTACAGAAGCAGAACAGAAAAAATATGGAATAACAATTATAAAGCTGCCTAACACTATTCACGGCGACATGTGCGATAATGCAACTGATAAGCAACGTGAAGAAATAAGAGATTATGTATTGACGTTTCTGAATGATTGAAAAAAAAAGAATAAAAAACTGATAATTTGAGCAATGATTAAACCTCGCTCCCCGAAGAGTTTCAAGCTATGCGAATGTCTCCTGACTTTGTACCGGCAATCCCGCTGTAGTAGGGAAACGTTAATCACTAATATGACTCAAAAACTGCTTAAATGTCTTTGACTTTTCGTATTTTTTTTTATTTTTAAATGGCGCAAAGTCAGAGACATTTGCGCAGCGTAAAGAAGAGTACTTCGTAGAGCAAGGGCAAAGATTTTATAAAAACCGAAAATAATGAAGATAAAATCAATTTTCATACTTATTTTTTTATCGCTTATCTTCACTTTTTGTGGAAAAGATTCAAAGAATAAAAAACTAAAAAAGCAGCATAGACTTACAATGGAAGTTCAAAATGCTGTAGATAGTTTGTCTTTAATTGACGAAATTCGATTACGTGGTACAAAAAGATTTGATGACTTACTAAAAGTTGCTTCCAATCAAGATCTTGTTTTCTTAACAAAGAATAAAAATCCAAAAATCAGATGTTATGCTTTTAACGGTCTAATAATAAATAAATATCCAAAACTTAAGAATGTGTTTTTTGAACATTTAAAAGACACTTCTGTCATACAAACAAGATATGAATGTACAGGTGAAAGAACAACCGTTATGAATTTTATGCTAAACTATTTTCATCCAAAAAACATAGGAGTTAAAAACAAGTTTAGTGAAGTTGAATACAATAAATACAACAAAATAGCTGAATCATATAAAAAAAATATAAAACCAGAGAAGATTGAAGATTATGAAGAAGAAATTAAAAAACTTCAGAATAATGATTTACAGTATTTTCAAGATTATTATTGGGCAGACTCTAAAGATGAAGATTTTGAAGTAAAAAGAAAACTCATAAAAAAGAATATTGAATTTGTCAAATATGAAGAAATGGTTTTAGCTACTGCATACTTTGAAGTAAATGGATGCAATTCACATTTTCCAAACATAGAAAGAAGAAATGATACAATTATCTTAAAATATCAAATGCGAAGGAAATATCCTTGCGATGAAAAACTCAGAATGATTGAAAAAATTAATTTTGTGATTTTTGATCAATATGTAACCAAAATAAAAACGATTATTGCAGAATAAAAAAACATCTGTCAACAGCCCTAAGCTCCCGCACGAATCCTTTCGTGTGATACAAAATGAAGTGAGTAACAAAGAATTAAAATCATAATAAACGAATAAAGCTCCAGATTTCTCTGAAGCTTTGTTTTTATATTTTTTATAAAATGATTATTCCGAAATTATTTATTGATTAATTTTTCAAGTCTTGCCATCATTTCATCTTTCTCTTTCAACATGCGCTCGTATAAAGCAATCTTTTCTTCGTGAAGTTTTAAAACCTCTTTTACAGGATTAAATGTTGGATGAATATTAATTGCAGAAGCTCCATCTTTAAAATCTGAAAAAGTATTAGAAATAATATTTACCGCTTGCTCTTCATCAAAATTCTTAAAAGCTTCAACAGGGATTTTTAATGAGTTTGAGATTTGTCTAAGAATATCATCTTCAATTACATCTTTTTGCTCGAGCACAGAAATTTTCTTCTGATTCCAGTCATTTCCCAGATCAAAAGCCAATGCTTCCTGTTTGATTCCAAGCATTTCTCTAAAGCGTTTAACGTTTCTACCCTGATGTATTTTCTGTTCCATAATGAATATCAATTTTTCGAAAGGCTCAAAGATAAAGCCATTTTGCTTAAAAATTTTTAATTTCAAAGATAAAAAATATACTCTAAATCCGTTTTTTTAGCTGTTAGTTAAAGTTTTTATTTTCTCTTTTCTAATTTAAGTATAACATTTCGATCTTTTGATTGATAATATTTTAATCTAACATAGGCGTTTTCATCTATCACGCCTCCTTTTGATTTAGCGTTATTGTATCCAAAGTCAGTTAAGTCAAAATCTGAAAATTCGAATTTTACATTTCGAACTTTAAATCGTTCAGTATCGTGTCCTGATGATGGCATTCCATGAAAGTCACTCACATAACCTTCTATTGATTTTAAGCCATTGTTCAAAATACTGTAAGTTCTGTATATCTTTATTGTTTGCATAATGACCAAAAACACAAAAATGATAATTGAAGCATATTTGATTATTTGCACTTTTGTAGTTTCGAAGCTTTTGCTTTGCCATAAAAGATTTTGAATCAAATTTCCTTTTCCATCTTCATTATTTCGGAGTTTATTAACTGCTATCCAGTATAAAAACAGAGGTATAACTATGAACCATGATTTTCGTATCACTTCCCAAACTCCGAAATCGTATATAATATCAAATTGTTTCATTAAAGCTTGATTTAAAATTTCCCGCTAGCGCGAGCGTCCCGCTCGTGAACACAAAGTTATTGCAGAATATTCTAAACAAAAAAAAACACCATCTTTTTCAAGTGGTGCTTTTCTTAGTAGCCCTAACGGGACAATTCTCGAACCATTTTAGAGATGATTTGAAAAGAATAAATATAATTTAAGTATCTTCCACTAACATTTCTATGATGATTTCATTTTATCCATTGTGTCATTAAAACCTTTGCCTTGTCTAATTTAATTGTTTAAGGATTTCAATTTCCCCTTGTTCTCCGAAAAAAAAATATTAAAGGCAAATGTCTTTGACTTTGTGCATTTTTTGTTATTGTAAATTAAAAAACAGTTACACAAAAGAATTCAGATTTCTTTGAAGCTTTACTTGTTAGAAGAAGTACGATTCGAGTTCGCCAGAGCGGATTTTAAAAACTACTTACAACAATGCGTTGAGATATTGGCTAAATTCTTTTTCTAATAAAATATCTTCTTTCGAAAACTTTAGAATTATATTTTTCGGAATAATTCGGATATTTCTAGAATCAAAGCTTTACTGATTCGAATAAGCTTGTCGATTCCTCCGGTGCTCCGAAGAGTTCATTATTAAAAGTTGTGAATATGTCTGACTTTGTGCTCACAATATAAATCAATAAAGAAAGCCATTTACCTAGTAGTTTTTGGTTTTATGGTCTGTAGAAAAAATATTAAGCTACGTTAGCAAATACTTTTCTCGTTTTAAAATCATGAATATAATTGTCAATTAAATCATAGAGTGTTTGTCTTTTTGCTTTCTTCTGAAGTTTCAGTTGTAATACGCACTAAAGTTCTTTTGTCAAATGCGGCTTAGTTAGTCTCTCCAAAACATCGAATAATATTAATTGATTATAAGAAAAAAAGGTTAGAAAGATTTTTCTATCGCTTTAAAGCAAAATGCCCTTTAAAAATTCTTCCATCTTCCAGTCTAATCGAATACCAATAGTCGGTAGCTGGCATTTGTTGACCAACATAAGTACCGTCCCAGCCTTCGCCCATTGGGTTTATTTCTTTAAGCAATTTTCCATAACGATCAAAAATTTGAATAGTTGTTTTTGAATTAAAAACAGAATTGACTCCTTTTAAATTCCAAGTGTCGTTTGAACCGTCCTGATTAGGAGTAAAGAAATTTGGAATTCCTAAAACAGCGATTTCTTTTGTGACAGCACCGCACCCATTTAGGTCTTTTACATAAAAGGTATGAATTCCTGACGGAACATTTTGAAAAACATTGCTGTCTTGATATTCTCCAAATTCATTATCCAAAGAAAAAACATAGTCTCCAGCTCCGGTTGCTAAAATTGTTATGCTGTTTTCTTCTGATAAATCAACAATATCAACTTTTACGGTTGCTTTATCAGATGCGTTTACAGTGATAGTTCTTGTTCTGGAACAGCCATTATTATTAGTGGTTTCTACCTTATAAATTCCTTTTTTGTTGACGGTTAAATCATATAGATTTGCACCAACAATTAAGTTTCCATCTAATGTCCAGGTGTAGGTATAATTTGCTTTTTGAGTTTCATCTATTAAACCAGCATTAATTATTTTGGTAAAAGTTGGCAAATCACTACATACCAATTCGTCTCCTGTTAATTGAATGCTTGGAACTGAATTAACTTTAAATGGGATAATTGTTGTTGCAGTACAATTTTGATTTACCGGATTAATAACTTCTACTTTAATATCTTGTGTTGCTGATACAAACGGATTTGGTAATGGACTTGGTAAGGCATTGCCATTTGCATTATAATATTTTACAATCATTCCGGTTTGATTTCCAAGAATATTATCTTGAAAAGTGGTGGTATCAAAAGGATATTTTCCGTCTTGTAAAACAGGATCAATTTCATCATCACAAAAAGTTGTCAAAGTAGGAGAAACTGGAAAAGCTTGTGGTAAACGATCTACTACAAATGCAATTGTAGTTTCGTAAAAACAAGCTGATGCAGTATTGTTTGTTACTTTTACTTTTATTGTCTGAGAAGCTGTTACAAATGGATTTGGTAACGGACTAGATAATGAATTATTATTTTGATCCAGATATGAAAGCGATACATTTGTTAATCCATTTAAAATTCGCGATTCAATAGTTGATGTGTCAAAAGCAAATAATCCATCCTGATTGTCGTCGCATTGAGTTTCTATGATAGATTTTGAGATAGGAATTGGTTCTACATTTAAAGTAATATATCCTCCCAATCCTAAACAATCATTATTGACTTTGCTATCTACACGTACATATATTTTTTGAGAATTGGGATAACCAACATTACTATAATTCGAAATATCTGTAATCGTATTCTTTTCGGCTAAAGCATCGTTTAGGTTTTTATAATAAGTAATATCTAAAAGTTGTCCCGAAGGGAAAACAGACTGAATCTGATTGGTAACACTACTAAAATCAAATGTAGCTATACCATCAGTATTAGTTCCGGAAACTACATCATCACATTGTGTAAACGATTTTGAAAAACTTGAAGGAATCTGAGTTGTGGAAACAATCAGGTTTAATCGGGCTATTCTAAAACAAGCACTGGTATTACTAACCCTAACATAAACGACATCATTGCTCACAACTGTATTGGTATAAGTTGTAGTATTAGATATTGAATTAGTATTGTTTTGAGCATCAGCTATTGTCTTAAAAAAAGCTATTGTTTCATTTGAAGCATTTGTCGTTATTTTAGAAATGGCTTCTTCTAAATTAAAAATACTGAAACCATCAACATCGTCGTCACATTGTTTTAAATTGACAGCTGCGGTGATTACCGGCAAAGCCAAAACGGCAATTTTAAAAGAGGTAGTTGCTGTGCAGTCAGGATTATCTTTGTTTGCAACTTTTACAAAAATAGTTTCAGAAGATATTGTATTTTGATAGGCTGTTGGTGTAGTAATAAGTTGTGTAAAACCGGCATCTTTATAATAGGATATTGAAAACTGAGTAGCCAATTGCCCTTTTAAAATGGCCGGAGCTCGTTGGGTTAAGTCAAAAGCGATGTGACCATCAACATCAGTTCCAACACTCGTATTGTCGCAAGAAGTTAAATCCGCAATGGCAGCTGCTGTTTCGGGTAAAGGGCTATCAAAAACATCAATTGCAAAGTTTGTGCTATTTTTACAGCTTCCGTTAGCAGTATTATAAACTTCGACAGTAATGATTTCCTGCTGATAAGCAACTTTGTTGTTATAAGCAGTAGGTAATTGAATAGCAACATTGTTTGCAAAATAATTTACCTTATACAAGTTAGCATCTTGTCCGTTTAAAATAGCTCTATTTTGAATGGTTAAATCAAAGGCATAGATACCGTCATTATTGTTATCGCAAGCCAATATATCTTTCGGCTTAGTCGCTGTGGGAACTTTTGATATAATAATATCTCTGGTTTTGGTACTTGTGCCGCCAGGACTCGTAGCGGTAACTGAAACCGTAAAAGTTCCATCAGTCAGGTAAGTATGTGTTGGGTTGATATCTGTCGAAGTTGTTCCGTCTCCAAAATCCCAGATTGCAGAAGTTATAGATTTGTTACCGCTTAAAGAAAAAGTTGTATTTTCTCCTAAACAATTATTTAGAACATTGATTCCAACATTAAAATAGGATTGAATGAATTGTGGTAAACCACTAATAGAGGTTGCATCATTTCCTAAAAAAAGCCTTTGTGCTACAAAATCACTTCCTACTCCTAAAACGTCCGGATTATTAATAACGGAAACATATCTTTCTCCATAAAGAGCCCCGTAAATTTTACCGTCTGGGGCTAATTGAAGTGCTGATACTATATGTGGGTCAGGATTATTATAATTGGAGTGCAGAGTAGTTGCAGTACTGGCAATATTTGACGCTCTTAAATCAAATTGGAGTAAATCCCCATCTTTTGTTGTAACATATGCTATGTTTCCGGAAGGAGAAAATTCTGCCCCATAGTTCGGCCAACTATTTGATAAAATTATTACCGGATTACTTACAATGCCAGTTACATCATCAAAATCAAATAATTCGATATTTAGATTTCTATTACTACTTATTACCTTATCACCATCCGGAGAAATTTTTAGGTAACCTATTGATCCTGATGTATCTCCGTCTGAACTACTTTTTATAATACTTCCCGCATTACTTATAATTGGGGTTAGATTTAAGCCATTTTCGGTTATGCTATAAGCTATAAAACTGTTGTTTCCAAAGCCATGTGATAAAACCCAATATCCGTCGCCAGCAGCATTTTTTATTGCGGTAAGTTTTTCACAGGAAGGAGTGTATAATAAAATATTTTTTTTTGACGTTATATCTCCCAGACCTCTATTTAAGGACATATCTACTTCTGAATATCTAAGTCCGTCCGGAGCTGCCAATTCAGGTACTGTAAAAATATAGTAAATATTAGGGTTGTTAGGCTTAGGTATTATAATTCCAGATTGTGTACTTGATGAGCCTCCTAATAAGTCGGTACCATTAGACATCATTTGATGATTTTTATTCCAAACTCTATACCCATCTGTATAAAATAATAACTTCCCGTTTGGATCAGAAATAGTAGAACATCCTTCGTAAGTTATCATTTGGCTATCATTTATAACAACCGGGCTACCACTATTAAAATCTAGTCCTGCCAGATAACCAAAATACCAAATATTTGCTTCTCCTTGCGCAAAGGAATTAAATGAGAGGAATAATAATACAATAAGAAGTATTTTTTTTGTCATATTTTTAGTTAAAATGGAATAATCGACTGCTATGTTAAGAGAATGGAATTCAGCAAAATCAACACTTTCCTTTGAATAATTTTAAAGATTTTTGCTTAGTTCAAAGAAAAGGAAAATGTTTCTGATTTTACTCATTTTTTTATGTTGCTGTAAAATGTAAATTTTATAAAAATTTCTTGACTTTTTATGAATCATTCTCTGAATTAATAAAAGTAATTAAGTCCAATGATTATTTTGTTTTGGACCTTGATAAGAAAAACAAAAAAGCTTTAGATTTCTTTGAAGTTTTGTCTTAGCGATTCTGATAAGACATTTTTTGAACGATTTTTATGATTGATAAAAAAAATAAATAAAATTGATAACTTTTAGGAAACCTCCAAGGTGCATTTTTGCACACTTTTTTCTAATGATTGAGAAAATTATTTTAAAAATGTGGAAACCCGTAATGTTTTAAGAAATCCATCATTTAGATTTGCGCGCAAGATAAATTCCAGAACGAAAATTGTGTATGAAAAAACTTTACTTACTACTACCACTTTTATTGCCATTACTTACTTATTCTCAGGATATTCTTTGGGAAAAATCATACGGAGGACAACATGCAGATTATCTTTTTGATGCCCAGCCAACAGCCGATTACGGTTTTATTTTGGCAGGAAGCTCCGCGTCTAATAAAACTGGAAATAAATCAGACGATAGTCATGGAGATCTTGATTATTGGGTATGGAAAATGACTGAAAAGGGAGATCTTGACTGGCAGAAAAGCTTTGGAGGAAGTGGATTTGACTTACTTCAAAGCATTAAAAATACAAACGATGGAGGATTTATTCTTGCAGGAACCTCAAACTCTGAAAATAGTTTTCAAAAAAATGAACCTTGTAAAGGACTTACCGATTTTTGGGTTATAAAATTAAATGCCTCAGGCGACGAACAATGGCAAAGAACAATTGGCGGCAATAGTTCAGATGAGTTAATATGCGCTTTTCAGACCAGAGACGGAGGTTATATATTAGGAGGATCTTCGAGCTCAAGCCCTCTATCTGTTTCAAGTACTATACCTGATGCAAAATCAACAACAACGACCAAGGCAGATTTATACAATAAATCAGAAAAAAGTAGGGGAAACATGGATTACTGGGTTGTAAAACTGGATAAACAAGGTGTTATACAGTGGCAAAAAACATATGGAGGTCAATATGCAGACTTACTCAAAAGTATGGAGCAGACTACGGACAATGGTTTTATTCTGGCAGGATATTCAAATTCTTCTCTATCAGGAGAAAAAACAGATAGTAATAAAGGAATTGGCGATGTGTGGGTGATAAAAATAAATGATGTTGGTGAGATATTATGGCAAAATTCCTATGGAGCCGAAGGTGATGATCAGGCTTCTGTGATTCATCAGACAACTGATGGAGGATATATTATCGGAGCTATTTCTAATAGCAAAAATCCGTTAACTTCTATAGGAGGAATCGTAGGTAATGGAACGGATTATTGGGTTTTAAAATTAGATGAAGAAGGAGGAGTCGTGTGGAGTAAAACCTATGATTTTGGAAAAACAGATATTTTGACTTCTTTGGTAGAAAACAAGGATGATCATACTTATCTTATTGGAGGATATGCCCAAAGCGAAAGCAGGATTCCAAGAGAGGGAATTGTTGGAAAACTGACCAATAAGGTAGTCAAGGAAAAAGACGGGATTAATGATTATATCGCCTTAAAGATTGATGAAAAAGGAGAAGAATTGTGGAAGAAAACCGTTGGAAGTGCTGGCGAAGACATCCTAAGGAAATTAGTCGAGACTAGAGATGGAGGATATTTAATGGCAGGCACCTCAAATTCAGGCGCTTCAAAAGATAAAAATTCAAGTATTGGCAGTAGTGATTTTTGGGTTGTAAAGTTAAAGGACAAAGCAAAAATTGAAAAAGTTAAAGCAAGTATAGAAGTTATTCCCAATCCGGTATCGACTTATACCAATGTCATTATTGGTTACGATTTTACCTCAGGAACAGCTAGTGTAGTGGATATGACTGGGAGAATCTTGCAAAATTTCAGTATTTCGAGCAGAACAGTGCCAGTTGATTTAAGTGCTTATGCAGAGGGAATTTACATTATAAAAATAAAAACAGATGTAAAAACTGAATCTGTAAAAGTGATAAAAAGAATAACAAGTAAATAAAGAGTACCACAATAGTATTCTTAATAATGTAAGAGATATAATTTTTTCCAAATAAAAGAAAACAATTAGGGAATTTAATTTTAAACAAATATTAAATTAATGATGACCAATATAAATACAAAAATCTTATTCTTAACAAGGATAAAAATCTTTCTTTTTTTAATTTTAATGCCATTAGGATTACTGGGGCAGGAGATGAAAGGACTTCAAGTTGGAGAAAGTATCTATTATCAACTTAATGCAAAAACACCTGGTGTAACAGATTTTGTAAAATACGGTAATACTGCCACTCAATTATATACGGGAACCATTGATTTGCAAATTCCTTTAATTTCTGCTACTCAAAAAAATCAGAATCCTATTAATGTTAGTATTGCCTATAATTCTTCTGGATTTCTTCCTGCTAAAAGGTCCGGTTTAGTAGGGTTGAATTGGTTTTTAAATGTAGGCGGTGCAATAACAAGAGAGGTTAGAGATACTCCGGACGATAATTACGGAACACCAAAAGATGAATTCTCTATTTATGGTACTAATGGTTTTATTGTAGGGACAAAAAAAAATACCTATCCAATAGATAATGTTTATAGTTTTCAAGCTTCAACAGGTTATATTATACCTGGTACATCTTCTTGGTCTATGGGGGTTTTAAATAGTGATGACGCTTATGAGCCGGCACCCGATATATTTAGCTTTAATTTTAATGGAATATCAGGCAAATTTTTTATGGGTAACGATGGACAAGTAAAAGTTGTGACCAATGCGCCTAATTATTTAAAAGTCGATTTAACAAAATTTGCGACGCAAGAATTTATAAATACATGTTATCCAAAAGAATCAGAAATTAAAATAACCGATAATCTAGGGAATCAATATTTTTTTGGCGGAACATTAAATAATCTGGAATATACAATTTTTTTAGGAAGCCAGTATAGTGGTAAAATTCAGGGGAATCCAAGACCTATAATAACTTCATGGTTTTTAAGAAAAATAATTTATGCAGACAATAATTCCGAGATAAATTTTACTTATCGAGAAGATTCATTGAAAGGAAATTATTGTCTTGGAGCCAGCTTAGCCGTTATAAAACCTAACAAATCCTTTTTAGCTTTAAATGGTTATACTAATGAAAGCAGATTATCGTCTTTTAATCAAATATGTTGTGTAGGTGCAAATGAACAATCGACAGGAATTAGATCGTCGCCTTCCTACGAATTACAGAAAAAAGCTATTCTTGATAAGATTGAAGGGGATGATTTTATTATTAATTTTAATTATAGTCCGCAGCAGTATTTGTTTAATAAAAATCTTTTGGGAGGTTCCATATTTGAATATGAAGATGTGGAATTAGACAACATAAATCTTACTGATAAAAACAATAATATTATTAATAATATTGACTTTGTTTACCAATATCTGGGCGGGACAAATAATAGAATGTTCCTTAGTACAGTAACAGAATTTGGGAAAAAACCCTATAGTTTTGAATATGATGTAACAGAGGATCTTCCTGATCCCAACACAAAGGGAATTGATTATTGGGGATTTTGGAATGGTCTGGATGGACAAAATGGTCAATATGGTTTTATACCAAATATGACCTATAATGCAAACGGAGATTTTACTTATACTACCAATGTCAGAGAACCGGTATTTAATAAAGCAAAACAAGGACTATTGAATAAGGTGACTTATCCCACGGGAGGAAATACAAAATTTGAATATCAGCCACATTTATACAGCAAGCGTCTTGAAAGAACTAGTTCTAATAATTTTAATCCTGCATTAGTAACGGTTAGTGGTACTGCCGGAGGAGCAAGAATATGGAAAATTACAGACTTTGATGGAGTAAATAATAGTAATATAAGAGAATTTAAATATGTAAAAAGTTATTCTCCCGCAACTCCCACAAACACTTTGTCAAGTGGTATATTGTTACAATGGCCAAGATATGGCACCTATTGGAAAATTGACAATGGAAAAGGTATTATAAGTGAACAAGCTCGCGTTTCATCAAGCTCGTTTGGCAAGGCAATTACAGAGAACACAATGATAACTTATGGTGAAGTTGCAGAGGTGACCAGTACAAATGGATATACTTTGAGCAAGTTTAAAGATTATGAATCAACACCTGACATAAGCAATAATAATACTAAGGATACAGGAAAATATGACCCTTCTTTCGTTACGCCAGCAAGATTATATGAAAATTTTGTGGGTATATTTTTTGATGACAGGAGCATTGAAAGAGGCAAACTGATTTCTAAAAAAATATTCGATAATTCAAATAATTTACTTAGCGAAGAACTTTTTTCTTATAACGAAGATGTAAATCGTTTTAATAATTATAGCGTAAGTATTCATGGAACGGGATTATTGCTTCAGGCAAATAAAGTTTATTTTTATAATGATTACCTGAGTCAAAAAGTAACTAAAACGTACGTCAATAGTAGCTCATTAAGTACTACTGAAAATAGCACTTATAATTCGTTGACTAATAACTTAATATCCAAAACTTTTTTTAACAGTACAGGAGAAAAGTTAGAGACAAAGTATTTTTATTCTGCAGATTCTCAAATGTCCGCTGAGCCTAACATTAATATTTTCGCTACTAAAAACATTATAGGTATTCCATTAAAAATACAAGGATTTAAAGGAATAGAAAAAATATCTGAGCAAAAAACACAATACGGATATGATAGTTCTACAAGTAGTTTATTAGCCAGGAAATATATTTATGCAAATAAGGGAGTTAATAATGTTGCTTTAGCAGATCTAAAAATCACTTTCGACAAATATGATGAAAAAGGGAATGTGCTACAATATACACCCGAAGGGGGAATTCCTGTGTCTATAATTTGGGGATATAATAAAACACAACCTATAGCTAAAATTGAAAATATGCTGTATTCTTCTATTCCGGCAGCGACTATCACAAATTTACAGACACTGTCAAATGCTGATAATGATAACTGTCTATCGTCAGATTGTGGGGAACAACAACTTAGAGAGGCATTAAAAACTTTTAGAAATTCACTTTCGGCAACTGCTTTTTTAACTTCGTATACTTATAATCCTTTAATAGGTATTACAAGTGTAACAGATGCTAAAGGAATAGCTACCTATTATGAATACGATACAGCTAATCGATTAAAATTTGTAAAAGATAAAGATTTAAATGTACTCCAAAAATACTGTTACAATTATAAAGGACAGCAAGTTGATTGCTCAGATAATACATCTACAAGCATAATTTTATACAAAAGTATAGCTAGAACTGGTTCTTTTACAAGAAACAATTGTACTGGGGGAGTAACTGGGTCAACCGTAACTTATAGCCAGGCCGCTGGTGCTGTAACATCTGTCATATCTCAAGCAGACGCCGATGGTCAGGGGCTGACTAAATTTAATACTGATGGACTGGCTTATGCTAATGCTACCGGAGTTTGTCCACAGACTATAGTTTATACCTATGATTATACGTTTTCTGCTGCATCAAATAGTATGACTATAAGAATGTATTGTTCAGTGGCAAACCATCCTGATGCTACTTTTAATTTTGTAATTAACTATGAAAGCAAAGTCAATAAACCTTTGACATTGAGAAAAAGCATTGTTTTGGCTGCTGGTCAGGTTTCAGGTTCCCAAACATTTACATTAAGTGCGGCCGAAGGCAGTGAAAGCGTTGATCTTAATGGACCTGTTCAGTAACTGCAATAAATTAAAAATATAAAAGAGATCTTAATGAAAAAATATATATCGATTATAATTTTGTTGTTACTTGCAATTCCGGGTATCAATGCTCAGACTTTCAGCGACGATAATTTTATTTACAAAGCTGCTCCCAAGAAGAAAGTGCAGTCGTTTAATTTCAGTACGCTGACAAAAGATGAAATCACTCAAAGTGTGACTTATTTTGACGGACTTGGCCGCCCGGTTCAAACCACGGCAATAAATCAGGGAGACACCAATGGAGGGACTACTAATATAGATATTATTACGCCAATTGAATATGATAGTTTTGGCAGACAAGTAAAAGAGTATCTGCCATATCCCTCAACTAATAGTACGACAAGTTATGCAAGAATTGCAATGGCTTCATCATTAACTACATTAAGTGGAGTTTACAATACCACTAAATACGAAAACACAACAAATCCATATTCTGAAAAGAGATTTGAAGCCTCTCCGCTAAATCGTGTATTAGAACAAGCAGCACCGGGAAATGATTGGGCGCTGGCCAATACAAAAAAAAATACTATAAAACTGAATTACCAAATCAACACTACCACTGACGCGGTAAGATTATATAAAGCTACTACAAGTTGGAATGTTACTAACCTTTCGTATGATATTACTTTTTCAGACGTGGGGACGACTTATGCTCAATATGAATTGTACAAAATGGTAACTTTTGATGAGAATTCCGGTGTTAGTCCAACTGAAAAAGCAGGTTCAACAGTAGAATTTAAAAATAAAGAAGGACAGGTAATCCTTAAAAGAACCTATGATGCAACAGTTAACCATGACACTTATTATGTTTATGATATGTATGGAAACCTGACCTATGTGATTCCTCCATTGGCTGCCGGCACTATTAGTACTAATGTTTTAAATGGATTGTGCTACCAGTACAAGTACGATGATCGAAACCGATTGGCAGCCAAAAAACTGCCAGGCAAGCAATGGGAGTTTATAGTTTATGACAAATTAGACAGGCCCGTGGCAACCGGACCCGCTTTTTCACCTTGGGGAGATGGGACTACTGGTATGTTGATTACTGAGTACGATGCTTTTGGAAGAGTAACACAGACCGGTTGGAAAGCTCTAAGTGTTTCCGAGTCTACTCGTAGTACATGGCAGGCAAATATTAATGGAGGTATAAATCCTTTTGGTTTGGTAACTAACGATGTACTTACTAAAAACTATTATGACAACTATGGTTTTACCGGAGCGCAAACCCCACCCTCAACTATAGAATTACAAACGGTTCTAACAAATGTAAAAACCTTGCCTACCGGAAGTTGGATAAGAACTCTAACAATACCAACAGCCACATTAGGTGAAACCAATACCATATTTTATGATGAATATGCAAGACCCATACAAACCTATAGTTTGAATTATTTGGGAGGTTCTACCACCACTAGTACTAATCTTGATTTTACAGGAAAAACAAATTATACCGTTACAAAACATAAACGTACTTCAGGAATTGCAGATACGACGATAAGAGAAGAATTTGCCTATACCCCTCAGGATCGTTTAAAGACCCATACCCATAAAATAGCAACTTTAGCTGCAACAGAACTTATGGCAGGCAATAAGTACGACAATTTAGGGCAATTGACAAGTAAAACAGTGGGAGGTAGTGATGTAACCGGAGCCGTAGGATTACAAAAAATAGATTATAATTACAATATTAGAGGCTGGCTCACAGAGATTAATAAAACAGCCAATTTGCAGCAAGGGGCAGATCCAAGAGATTTATTTGCTTTTAAAATCAATTATAATAAAGTAGAAGGAAATGCGAATTTCGCAAAGGCGCTTTATAACGGAAATATTGCTGAAACTTTTTGTAGTTCAGGTCTTGACGGACCAAATATCAGCCGGGGTTATGGATACCAGTATGATAAATTGAACCGTTTGACAAATGCTTCTTATCAAGCTCCATTATTAGCGGATAATCAAAATTATTTTGGTGAGAGTTTGGATTATGATAAGAACGGAAATATTATGAAGTTGCAACGTAAGTATAGAACTGGTACATCGCTTAGTCCTTATGTTGGAGATTTGGATAATTTAGGGTATTTCTACAAGATAGACTCTAATCAGCTTATGAAAGTAACTGATGCTACCAACATACCCGGAGGGTTTAAGGATGATAGCGATGGTACTAATGATACTGCTGATGACTACAATTATGATTTAAACGGAAATTTGATAAGAGATGACAATAAAGGTATTACAACTATTAGTTATAATCATCTTAATTTACCTCGGAAAATTACGTTTGGAACAAAAGGCAACATTGAGTATATTTACAACGCAGCAGGGCAAAAATTACAAAAAATTGTAATTGAAGCTGGTCAACCTACAGTAACTACAGATTATTTAGGAGGATTTCAGTACAAGGGCATAGTTTTGGAGTTTTTTCCAACTGCAGAGGGGTATGTTAAAAATACAAGTGGGAATCTTTCATATGTGTTCCAATACAAAGATCATTTGGGAAACATAAGGGTAAATTATGCTAAGAATCCGTCAACTCTAATTCTTGAAATTGTTGATGAAGATAATTATTATCCTTTTGGTTTAAAACATGTAATTAGTTACATTAGTTTGCCACCAAGCAATAATAAATATAAGTTCAACAATAAAGAGTTCCAAGACGAATTACAGCTTAACATGTACGACTATGGAGCAAGAAATTATGACCCTGCATTGGGGCGCTGGATGAACGTTGACCCGTTAGCTGAATTGTCAAGAAGATTTAATCCTTACACTTATGCTCTTAATAATCCTGTTTATTTTATCGACCCTGATGGAATGGAAGCGAATACTTTTTTCCATAGTAAATTTTTAAATGAAAATGGAGGGCATTGGAGTGACCAATACAGAGCTCAAAGTGATAATACAAATAATGATACTCCTCCTGATGATGTAACCGTTGGTGCTAACGGAAAAGTTACTAATGTAGTTAAGAATAATAAACCAAATAGATTTTTTGATGAAAACGGTAATCAACTAAAACCTAACGATGCTGAAAACGATACTCAATTTTTAGAATTTGAATGGCATGTTGGAGACCAATTTTTTAATCCAATATCCATTTCAACAATGTTTAAGTTTATTTTAAAAGCAGGTGTTATGCCAAGTGGTCTTGCAGGTGGAGGTAGATATCTTGCGACAGGTTTACAATCACATCAAGCCGCTGATTTTGGTTATAATCAATTGATGGAAGCTTACAATGAAAATTATAAAGGTTCAGAATATAGTGGTAATATTGGAAATGGAACATTCTATAGATTTCAAGGTACAAATACTCTATATAATTTGAGTGATGCGGGAAATTTTCTTTGGGGAGCTTGGATGTCTTTTAATAATTTTTCTTATGGCGAAGTTTGGGCTGGTTCCCACTTAAATAGTATTATAACTTTTAATGGAATCGATACTGCTTCAGACCAGAGAGCAATCAAAAACGGATTTAATTACATAAAAAAATAAACACTTATGAAAGATAAAGTATTAAGAACAGCTTATATCTCCTTTGGTATATTATTATTGCTTCTTATTCTAGAGGTTATTATAACAAACAATAAAATTAGTAGCTATGGCACAAATGTTAGGGGAATTAAAGTAATACTGTCTTACTTTGTACATTTGCCTCTTTTCATTATTAATTTAATATTAACTATAAAAGTATTTAGATTTTACTATAAAAATAAATTTCAAAAACCGCTGAAAGCATTTTATTTTGCAATGCCTTCTATAATTTTTTATATATTCTGTATAGCATACTTTATAATTGAATTGATTAAAAGAGTATAGTTAGCTTCTAGTTATTTTAAGTGTAAGCCATTCCAAAGCGGAGTGGCTTTTGCTTTTATAGCACTTTAAAATGTACCAAACTGGGTAGTGTTTCAAAGTTAGTGATATGAGATTTAAGATTTCTAATGTATTGAAATAGAATAAGAATCAATAAAAAATAATTTTAAGATGAGCAGTAATGCTCATCTTTTTTGTTTTAATATTGCCTTAAATGAGCTAAAATGAATAAAAATTCGACATGGTGTTCCAAAGTTAGTGATGGTGTAAATTGTCCAAAATGTAAAGATAAAAAGGTTATTAAAAATGGGAAAACGAAAAACTATAAACAGCAGTACTACTGTAAAATGTGTGGTAACCGTTTCATAGAAAGTTATACAAATCAAGCTTATAAATTAAATATCAATCAAAATATCATTCAATTAACCAAAGAGGGATTAGGAATAAGAAGCACGGCAAGAATATTAAAAATATCAGCCACAACATTATTGAAAAGGATTGTTTCTATTGCCAGAAGTATTTCCAAGCCCATTATCAGAAAGGGTAAAACGTATGAAGTTGATGAGTTGTGTACATATATCAGACACAAGAAAAATTACATCTGGCTGGTTTATGCCTTGGAAAAGAATTCTAAAACAGTTGTGAGTTTTAATGTTGGGAAACGAACCAATAAAACGCTGAGCCGTGTTCTGGAAACTTTAAAATTATTTGACGCTAAAAAGATATTTACGGACAGGTTAAAAAACTACAGATATTTGATTGACGAGAAACTGCATTCGGTAAAACGTTTCGGGACAAACCATATTGAAAGGAAGAATCTGACACTTAGAACTCATCTGAAACGACTCAACCGCAGGACAATCTGCTTCAGTAAAAGTTTAGTGATTTTTACTGCTGTTTTGAAGATTTATTTTTGGATTTGAGCAATAAAACAGTAAGTTTATCTTCTTAAATTATGTTCTTAAAGATTTTGTATTTAACAGGTAAAACCTTGTAAAAATAGCCGCAAACCCTTATAAGTATAAGTTTAATGGAAAGGAGCTTCAAGATGAACTGCAGCTTAATGTTTATGACTATGGAGGGCGAAATTATGATCCCGCATTAGGTCGTTGGATGAATATTGATCCTAAGGCAGAAATGTCGAGAAGATGGTCACCATATAATTACGCTTATAACGATCCAACGAGATTTACTGATCCTGATGGTATGCTATCGAAAGATGCTATTAATGAGATGCTCAGTAAGTCAGCGGATAATAAGGATACAAAATGGACAAATAGCGAAAATGGTTCATTTACAAATGGAACATCCGCAGTTGCTGTTAATGATGAAGTGGATAACTTTACTGAAACTGCAGATTCTGGCGGTCCAGATGATCCACCAAAAAAAGGTCAAACGGGATCATATACAAACAAGCATGAAAGGGGAAAATATCATGGTAAAGGCCCAGAAGGAAGAGCGGCAGAATCAGCGAAAAGAGTGGAAAAAGAATTTGATGATCCTCTTGTAGAGACTCAGTGGACACCTGCTGCAGATGACAAACAGGCCTTTAAGGATGAAGATGACCGAATTCAGGGGGATGAAGGAGGGGCTAAAAGTGATCAAAATTACAATAAGCGTAATTCTCCTGGTAAGAAAATAAAAGAGAAGGAAGCTGCTGAAGCAGCTAAAAATACTGTTCATCAAGTTTCTACAGTGGCGACTGTAGGAGTAGTATTGTATATTGCAGCAAAAATAATTGTGGGTGGTTTAACATGGGAATGTGGAGGATGCGGAGCATTAGCCTTTTAAGAAAACAAAAATATATAGATATGTCAATAATTCAAATTGATGGCTTTAAAGTTTATGAAAATTACGATGGGACTAGATCCATCATAATAGATTCAGAAAATATTAAGCAATGTATGGATTGCTATTATAAGAATAAATTAGACGGTGTAGCTTTGACAAACTATCATGGATATAATCTTAAAGATGTGGATTTTCTATCTAGGTATACAGATATTACAAAGTTGTCAGTTCCAGAAACAATTCTTGATATTACAGGTATGTACTCTCTAAGTAAGTTAGAAAGATTGATTATTTCAGGAAAAAAAAGAAAAATCGATTTCAGCTTCTTTCCAAATCTTAAAAAGCTTACACTTGATTGGAGTGATAGTTTAATAAATTTAGATCAGTGTAAATCTTTAGAAAGTTTGGCAATTTACAGTGGGTACAACCCAAAAAGCAAAGATTTAAAGGATATATCCAGTGTTCATTGGTTAAAAAAAATAGAAATTAATAATTCTACAATAACATCATTTAAAGGTTCTGAAAAATTTGATAGTCTAGTTGAATTGGATTTTAATTATTGTACCAAATTGGAAGATATTTGTGGATTTGAAAAAAGTAAAAAGAAATTAAAATCTTTACTATTTAATCATTGTAAGTCCATAAAAAACCATGAATGTGTTACTGATTTCAAGAACTTAGATATTCTTGCATTTAATAATTCCGGGACAATAAGATCTTTGCAGTTTATAAAAGAACTAAGTTCATTAAATTCATTTAGATTTGTTGGTACGGATGTACTTGACGGTGATATTACACCTTGTATAGGATTGAATTATGTTAGCTTTACTAATAAAAAGCATTTTACGCATAAGATGGAAGAATTAAAGAGTAAAAAATAAAGTTTTATAAAACCTCGGTATAAAGGATGGGCACTTGCTCATCCTTTTATTTTTTGATTTGATTTCCAGATTTTAACTCAATAAAAAAATATGTCTGTAGAAGAAAAAAATAAAATTGATATTATTACTACTAACAAAGAAGGGATATTAGTATTAACTATTTCAGATCATTTAGAATGGGACGATGAGAATGAACATTTATTAATTTTACAAGATAAGATCAATAGTTATGTGGATTTCATTGAAAGCGGACAGATGGCTGAAAGTTACCCTGATAAAGTTGATAAAAAATCATGATACAGATAGTTTTTAAATATCAGCCTAACGCAATAGCTGAAGAGTTTTTATCAACTGTAAAAAGATTTATAAATGAAAAAGGTCATACTTTTGATTTTTATCAACTTGAAAGTTAATGGAGGAAAAAAGATTTTTTATTAAAAGAGGTTATTTCGATAATGCTTTAAGGGAACTGGTTTTTAATCAAAATTTCTTAAAATTTGAAGATAAAGATTCAGCTCAGAATTTAAATACAGTTTTTCAGAAAGGAGAAATAAAAGACTTCAGATATGGTATTCGTTGGATTAAATTTGAACTTACTTATGGGAGAGAATATCAAATCTTTGTCCGCAATAAGGAAGAAAAGACTTTAAAAATTACGTTTAAATCTTATTTTGGACGTAAAAAAGAAATTCTTCATAAACAGTATGCTGAGATTGTAGATCATTTATGGGATTATTATTTCGCAGACATAATTAATGACTTCATAAATATGTACAATGATGGTAAAGAATTTACTATTGGTGATGTTCACTTTACAAAAGAAAATATATCATTAAATATCAGCGGAATGTTTAATCAGAAAAAAATAAATATTGCATGGGAAAATGTTAGAACTAAAAACTATTACACTTATTTTTCTATTTATTCAATAGAAAATCCATTGGACATAAATAGAGGTTATAATTACCATCAAGATTGGAATACAAGTGTTTTGTACAGTGTAATTAGGACAATTTTGCGAAATAAGGAAATTGAAGTTTATAATTAATCATTAGCGAATTAGTTATAATTTAAGAGTTTAAAATAATTATAATTAGTTTATATTACTTAAATAGACCTACAAAAAAAAGGGAATAAAGTTGAGAACAGAAATTTGATAATTTATTTTCTAAGAAATACAAATAATAATGACAATAGATATTACGATTTTACAAACCTTATTAATTACCTTATTTTCTGCTTTTGTCGGAGGATATATTTCCTTCTACTTTACTTCTAAATCTAAAAAGAATGATGCCATTTTAAAATTTAGAGAAGAAAAGTATTCAAATTTATTAATACTTTTAAAAGGGTTTGTAGGTAATACTGCTAATACGGAACTGAAACGACTTTTTTTTGATGAACAATATAGGTCATGGATATATTCGTCAGACGAGGTGGTTTTAGCCATTAATGAATTGGTAGAACTGGTTAAATCAAATGAGACTAGAGATCCAGATGTAGCTGAAGGCAGAAAAGCGATTGGCAAGATTGTCTTGGCAATGCGTAAAGATTTATTAAAAAGTACAAAACTACAGCATCAGCATTTTACTTATACAAATGTTCGAGATAATATATAATCCTACTATGTAATGATGTACAAATTACAAATAGAAAAAACAGAAATTATATTAAACCCGATTTTACATTATCGATTTATTAGCTTGTTACAGATAGGAGTAGAATTAATCTAATATTTCCTTTTTTGTTTTTACATTGTCATTAGAATTTATTTAATGCGTTCAGCTGAAAAATTTTCTGCAATAACATAAGGTTGGTTAAGATAAAAATCATTTGGACTCACATCTTCGTTTCCAAATATTAAAATTTTGCTTTTTGGTTTATGAGCGTAGCCTTTGTCTTCTCCAATTACTTCATTATTAACTTTAAACAATAAATTATGTTTTTCACAAACTTCTTTTATTGGTTGGTTAAGAGATTTAGGGATTCTTATGTTTCTTTTGCTATATAGTTTATAACATTCTTCAATGTTCCATAAAATATCAGTGACTCTAATCCAATTTCCAGTCTCTTTTTCCAATATAATGGTAATGTCACCAATGAATTCATTAATATTTTCAGGTATTCCAGCTATCTCACATTGAAGTTCATTTAGTTGATACATAATTAATGCTGGATGATTATCTAATATTTCTAATTTAGTGTATGGCAGTAGAATGCTCCAAAAAAAGCCATCATATTTCTCAGTGTTTCTACAGGTTATTTTCCATTCTTCATGTTCGACAGGAATATCATAACTGGTTTGATTAATTGAAAAAATCATTTCCAATGTATTGTCGTATGTTTTGAAGCTGAAAAATTCAAGTTTTAAATCACAGTCTTGGTAAAAATCAGTAGTTTGTGTTCTTTTAATTAAATTTTCAATCATAGAGTCCTTCTTTTTGTAATTGAATATATTAAAATCAGGATTTTTTTAAGTATTTGGCAGTCCATCTAAAACAATTTCCTTTCGGTATGTATTAAATGAAGTTGAAAAAAACACCCTCAATTTGACCTTAAGTTGTTGCATGCTAGTTTCGGTTTGATTTTGTACACAGTAATTGTAGATTTCTACAACTTCATTAAATAAAGTAATTTCAGATTTATATCCATACAGCTGAATTAATTTATTGATGTCTGACATTAAAGGTTTAATATCGTGATCTCCAGAAACCTTGTTAGTTAATTCCCATAACTCTAATATTTTTTGAAATAGAATAAACCGGTATTCCAGTCTTTTTTCCAGCTTTTTTGATCTGAGATTAAGAATTGGAGTTAAAATATATCCAATAATTGAAATAATAAATCCCAACCCTCCCAATACTAGAGCAATGATATTTGTAACATCCATTATAGTTTTATTTTTGTCTTGATTTTTTTATAACACATATAGCCTATGGTTTATATAGTTGTAATTTTTATTATTAAGCAATCTTACGTCTATTAAGCTAATGTATGAAACTTTTTACTTGTAACTTTGGATGTGCTGATAAAAAAAGATACTCTGTTGACAATGTATATTTTTCAATTATTGAGATAGTCCTCTTCTTTTTTTCTTGCTTCTTTTCTTTTTCAATTGATTTGGTAAATAATCCAAAGAATATTCAGCTCGTATAAGCGCATCCAATAACTTAACTAAATGAGGAATAGTAAGTGTGTCTTTTTGAGATTGAAGGTCATCAATCAATAATTCTGTAGATGGGATTTTTTGATAAATCTGATTATTTCTTTCTTCAATAGCAATCTTCAATCCGCAACGCTCTTCAATAGCTTTTGCACTGTATTCTTTTCCCAAGCTACTGCCATTAAATACATTTTTGGTAGTATGATCAATATACGTAATCCCATAAAGCAAGCCTTCACTGCTTCTTCTAAAAACAGTTTGAATGCCTTCTCTTTCTAATAGTTTTGCCAGTTTACTTAGAGGCATTGCCTGCTCTCTAAAGAGTGCCATATTAATACTATTTTTTACCCGTAATTTGTCTGACAACGTTCTTGTTTCATTGTTCTTAAATTTTTCTCCCAAGAATTTCAAAGTCGGTTTAAAATAAAAATCACTGGCTTTAATCGGAACACCAATTGGATTTCCTTTTTCATTAAGTATTCTATACACCAATCCATTTGCTAAAAATATTTTTGAATTCTCATTACCACGATCAGCTAAAACATTGTATTGTTTGAGCACTGCATTGAGTTCGGGAAGGCTAGAATACTTGTACTCATTCAATACCTTATTTAAAACATTGGTTAAAGCTTTCTTAGACTCAATCTTTCCATAATTAACCTTGTAAATGGAAATGGGCTTTAAATTAAATTGCTCTTTCATTTTTCGCCCTTCTGCTTTTACAAGCCCAAAAGTTTCTTCTATTTCCTTCCTTGCGGGTTCTGATTTTCGTATGCCTAAATGGTGCATGTCAATTCGTTTGCCATCCCTTTCAATGTTTACAGAGACTACATGGACGTGCGGATGTCCTGCATCGTGATGCTGGTACACCAAATAAGGCTGTGCTCCGAAACCAATTTTCTCCATATAAGTATTTACAATATCCATCAGTTTTTCTTTGGAATGATTTTCTGACGGATCAAAATTGAGCGAAATATGCACGCTGTTTCGTTTGGTGTTTTCGTTTAATTCTAGCCGTTTTGTAAATCGGTTGATCTTTGCAAAATCACTTAGTTTATCTATATCAGCGGTATAATTCCCTGCACCAATACACTCTGCTACACCTTGTTTAACCTTATTCTCGTTGTAGTTAACAATACTACGGATGGAATGGTTCGTTTTTATGATTGTAACCATTTGTCCGAGATTTTATAAATACGATTTTGAATATCATTTATCTTATTGGAAAGGATCATTCTTTCCAATTCGTAGCGTGTAATCCATTCTTTGAATTCCGGAATTTGTTGCAGGGTGTGCATCTTTTTTACCACCTGATTTACATTGTTTCCAACAGCACTCAGCTCATTGCGAAGTAGCACTATTTCTTCGATAGAATCATCTATTGACTGATTCCTGTAATGTGTTGTAATGGGCTTGTTAAATAAATGCTTACGAATATAATCGCTCAGTTTACGACACGTACTGTTTTTGTATCGTTGCTCAATTTTTGTATACTCTTGTGGTGTCAGGCGCACTGTAATTCTGCGTGATCTGTTTGAATTTTCTCTTTCCATCATCTTTCATTTTCATTGTTATCAAACTCTTTTTATCTTTTCAGTGTCACTGATCCCGAGTTCCGAGGATAGATCAGCCAGATAGGCGGTTGTCTGACAACCGTTCATCTGGCTGATTGCAGGAACGTGGCAATCTTTAGCGATTTTTTAAAAGCAGTCTTCTAATTTAGAAAAAATATTTGAATCTATCCTGCGCAAAATATGGTCATGATGGCTGTAGGCCGTTATTTTTTAAAAAAGTGTTTTCCAAATAACTCTTTAAGTAGGATATTTTAGATTAGAGAATTTTAGAATCGTAAAATATCAATTAAGTGACAACTCTGATTTTAGTTCGTCAGTTTGCTTTTTATGTTTCTTTTCCAGCTCTTCAAACTCTTTTACTTTTTTTTTATAATAAACCTCTTTCAAATAAATTTCTTTATCAATACGAGAAAGTTCTTTTTCCAATACCCTGATTTTTTCATAGCGATATAAAAACGATGTGAAAGCGAACAGTAGAAAACACAAAAGAATTACAAAAAGCAGACGATTCATAAGTAAGTGAATTATAGAATTAGGAATCTTTTAATTTTATTATGAATAAATATATAGTAAAATCTTTAATTTTTATTCTAATTAGTTGAAATTTAAATGGATATATGAATTTGAATATTTTTAAAAGAAAAAGGGAAAAAAGAAAGCAGTCTTCAATTGGACAGGCAGACAGGTGAAGTGCTATAAGTCCCGAAGGGCATTTTTTGAGGAACGAAGAAAAATGTTATGCGCACTTCTCTGGATGTGTCCAATACCTTGCTTTACTTTTTTTCTTTTCAGAAGCTTCATTTGTCTTTGCGCGATGTATAGAATTATGATTAAATACTATAATAAGCAACAAGAAGGTTTTTCAGTCATATTTAAATTTTAGTTGTCAAATAAAATATTTAATACCAATCTAATTTTTTCAGATGAATAACTCTTTATTTTTATGAATTATGGTTTTCCGTAAATAATATGAACTGATATTAAATAAATTTGACTTTAAAACCTATAAATTATGGACACAGCCTTACAAAATGACTCTTTAAATCAGTCTGTTATTTCACATCAGATTGTTTTCACAATTGGTAAACGCACCGAAACTGACATAAACAGTAACTTAGATGAATCAAAATTTCAGGAAGCAAAGAATAAGGGAAGAAAACAGGGAAATGATATTTTAAAACAGCTTTTTGATAAAATAGAATATGGCAAAATTGAAAGCCATTTTAATACTGAAAGATTAAATTCTAAAAATCTTAACAGTGTCAGGGAAAAAATTATAAATCTTTACTACCAAAGAGAAATAATTACGGATGAAGTAGTAAAACTTTCAGAAAAACACAAGACGCTTAATGGTCAATATCTAAAAACAAAAAACTCAATTTTTAGATTTTTATATAAAAAGAAATTACTGAGACTCACAGAAGAATTAGAAGAGAGTCGAATTGCTCTTGAGGCTGTAAAGAGAGCTCAAACTGAATCGTATTTAAACATTAGATATGAATTTGAAACCGTTGAGTTTAAAGAAAAATATTCCGATCTTATAAGTTCATTTACTTCATTAAAAAATTCGGATAAAGTTTGGGATATGACTTATTCAGAAGCTAATACAGATACGAAAGCTGCAGCACAGACTTCAATGCATCGAAATGAAGTAGCCTTTTCAATAGAATCAATTCCCGCAATTAAAACAGATGAGAAAAGTTTTTATTTTGAAAATTATAACGGTGGGGATTTTTATTTTTATCCAAGTTTCATAATATATTTTAAAACCAAAGATGATATTGCTGTTCTTGATTATTCTGATCTCCAATTACACTATTCCGAAGCTCGATTTTTAGAAGAAAGTAAAAATATACAGACGGATACTGAAATTGTTGGGGAAACTTGGTATAGAGTAAACAGAGATGGCTCGCCTGATAAAAGGTTTGTTAACAATTATAAGATCCCAATAGTTTTATATGGATCAATTCATATAAAAACCGAGTCAGGGATTAATGAATTATATTATATAAGCGATTTTCAAAAAGCTAAACACTTTTGCGAACAATATAAACTTTATCAGTCTATGCTGTAGTTTTTGTCAGATATTAAAAAAAAAGAGACTGTAAAGTCTCTTTTTATACGAATTAATATATCTTTTATAAAAGCTTATTTGGCTTTTAGTAATTTTTCCAAGTATTCAATTTTGTCTTGTTCAGATTTCAATAATCTTTCGTAAAGTTTTTTATTTTCATCTACAGATTCCATTAATTTATCCAGTGGGTTAAAAGTGCATTGGCTATTTAATGACGAATTATCGTTAAAATTATTAAAGCTGTTGAAGTAATTAATTACGCCTTCGTCAGAAAAATTTTTAATTGCTTCCACGCTTATTCCTAGGGCTTTTGCTACTTCTTTTAATTTTTCATCATCTATTTCTTCACTATTTTCTAATATCGAAACAGTCTGCTGGTTTGTTCCCATAGCCTGCGCCAGTGCTTCCTGCTTCATGTCTTTCAGTTCACGGATACGACTGATTTTGCGCCCCATGTGGTTTGGTTTTGTTAATGTACTCATAGCTCAAAGATAATAATTAAGAATAAAAAAGTGAGATTTATGTATGATACAAAAAATCTCATGTACGGTACGGGAAAATTTGATACCGTACCGTACAAGTAATTGCTTACTTGCCTGTGTGTTAAACAAAAATACAATTTTTCAGACAAGTATTAACTAAAATGAGTAAAATTATGAAAGCAATTCAAAACACCGCATCCGATTTAATTTATCGAGTTATTTCGCAGAACATCGATCCGATAGGTATCTACTGTTTTGCACAGAAGAAAAGCAGCTATACTTTTAATGAGCCTTTTCAGAAGCCCGTCCAGAAAGAAAAGCATTCCCATTTTTATTTGCTGGTCATAGCTGAAGAGTTCGAGGATAATATCGGCAATGACCTTACCGATAAGATAAAGAGCATATCAAGAGGTCAGATAACGGTAACCATTCTCATGCACCGCCTGAGAAACATCGTGAAATTATACGGAGACCAGCAGTATTTCTTCTGGAACATTTTTAAGAAAGCCCAAAGAATTCATATAGATGCATACAGGTCGCCGATAATCTGGGCGAAAAATCCAGAAAAGAGATATGTGAAAAGCACTTCAGCATACGCAGAAGACAGAAGAAATGTTACTGAATCGATCTGGGATCTTATCTATAATAACGACCAGTATTTTTCCTATGAAGTCAGAATGTGTTCTCTCCACCAGATAGTGGAACAGACCTGCCTTTCCCTTATAAGGGTATTTCTGGGATATACCCCGAATCATTTCTCACTGGGCTACTTATTTGAGCTTTGCGAATACTTCACAAGCTTGACTTCTGAATATTTTCCCCGAAACAGCAGCGATGAAAAAAATATGTTCAAGCTTCTGAAAAAAAATCCAAACACGCTTCGATTCAGCAGAAGCAACAGTTTTGATTATCTGTATTATGGAATGATGGAAGGCCGATGCCGTGATTTTATGAAAGAGGCAGAAGCTATGATCCAGAAGGAACTGGAGAGGCTTGAGGGAATTCATCAGCAGGAAGCTTTATCAGCATAAAAACAGAAGTTATGGAAACCGATAAAATCAAAAAACTGGAAGACATCAGGGTGTTAAGCGGAAAACTGCTTAATGCCCTGAAAAAAGCAGGGGATAAAAGGGGGATGTATAATGCAGAGATCAGGGTTTATGGCTATTGCGAACTCGGTTCTGTGATCAGAAACCTGATGAAGCTCTGTATTATTGCTTTAGATCATGACAGCGCAGAAGTTCCGCCCACGATTGAAAATCAATACATTGATGTTGGGCTTATACTGGGGATTGCACTTCAGCTTTTTCCAGTTGACGAATTAGAATTTTTAAATGAGATTACTGATCTGTTTTCAGAAAGTAAAGAAGAAACAGAATAGCACAGATTAAGATTTAATATTTTAAAATTATGGAAACTGACAAAATAAAAACACTGGATGAATTTAAGGATTTTGCATCGTTTCATTTCAAGCTTCTGAAACCTGCTCAGGACAAGAAAGGGGAATCAATATGAGAGATAAGATTTTACGGATACACGGATATGACGTGTCTGGGAGTGAATCTCATCCGAATGTGCCTGCATATCATTTATTCAGACGAGCTGGATAACAGAGAAATATACATAGGTTCTGTTCTGGAACTTGCCCTTCAGCTGATTCCAAGTGCAGAAATTGAGGTTCTGGATGAAATATACATAATGCTCAATAAGCAGAGGGAAGATAAATGAACACAGGGCTTATCAATGATTCCAATACCGTTTTCATGAACATATTATGTCCATGAGATTGAGAGAAAAGCATTTTATCTTTGTCAGAATCAAAAATTTGATTGAGTGATGATAAGTAAATTTTACTTATGATCCTTAGTTGGTTAGGTTTTATATTTGTGTTATCCTACCCAAATTTTGCGCAGGATAAAATGAGAAAAGTGTTTTAACTTTATAGCGATGAATGATTGTGGAACAAAAAAGACCGATGATCGGTCTTTTTTTAATGAAGAGGAATTTCAAATGGAGAAGGATGGAAGAGAAGAAAGAGGAAAAATGACGGCAGAAAAGACAAGAAAAATGCTGAAAGATGAAGGAGTGGAAGTAACGCTGGAACAGGCGGGAATGATTTTAGAATTTTTAAGAAAACTGGCAAACATGGCAGTTTCAAACTATTTAAAGAAAAAAGATGAGAAAAATAGCAGACCTATACGTGAGAGTGAGTACCGATGAGCAGGCAGACAGGGGCTACTCACAGAGAAATCAGGAAGAAATGCTTCGCAAATACTGTGATATAAATGCAGTTGAAATAAGACACGTTATTTATGAAGACCATTCAGCAAAGACATTCAACCGACCGCAGTGGAAGAAACTGCTTGCAGATCTAAAGAAGCATAAGAATAAAACCGATCTTCTCCTGTTTACCAAATGGGACAGATTCAGCAGAAATGCAGGAGATGCGTACCAGATGATCAGTATGCTCAGAAAATTGGGAGTGGAGCCTCAGGCGATAGAACAGCCTTTAGATCTTTCAATACCCGAGAATAAAATGATGCTGGCTTTTTATCTGGCTGCTCCCGAGGTGGAGAATGACAGAAGAGCCCTAAATACCTTTCACGGTATGAGAAGAGCGAGAAAAGAAGGAAGGTATATGGGAATTGCACCTATCGGATATATTAACCGAGTAAAAGAAGACGGAACAAAATATATTGCATTCGACCAGCCAGAAGCCTCTATTTTAAAATGGGCTTTTGAAGAACTTTCCAAAGGAATTTTTAATACGGAACAAGTGCTTCACATGGCAAAAGAAAAAGGTCTTAAAGCAGGTAAAAATCATTTTTGGAGAGCGATTCGCAATCCTCTCTACTGCGGTAAGATCGAAGTGCCAAAATATAAGGATGAGGAGCGCACTTTAGTTAGAGGACAGCATGAAGCTTTAATCTCTGATATGCTTTTCTATAAAGTTCAGGATGTTCTTGACGGGAGATCCCGCAAATATCTTCCAAAGGCACTTTCTGCCAAACCTTTTCCGCTGAGAGGATTTTTTATATGTCCCGACTGCGGAAAAATACTCACGGGTAGCATATCAAAAGGACGTCATAAATATTATCCGTATTACCACTGCAGTGCAGGTTGCAGATACAGGATAAATTCGGAAACAGCCAATGAGATATTTATACAGAACCTGAAAAAGTATATACCAATTCCTGAAATCAAAAATATCTATGCCAATGTCATAGGCGATTGTTATAAAGAACAGATTAAAGATGTCTTAGAAGAAAAAACTAAAATCATAAGTCAGATCAAAGATTATGAAGCCAGAATCTCAAATGCAAGAGATCTTCTTGCAACAAAACAGATAGATGCCTCGGACTACAGAGATATGAAGTCAGATTACGGAGAGATGGTAAGAAGGCTTGAATTAAAATTATCTGGTATCGACGATGAGAATAAAGATATTCAAGAGCTTTTAAAAGCGGGAGTGGAGAACCTTATGAAACTTAATGAATATTATGAAAATGGCAACTGGATTGAATCAAGGGATTTATTAGGTTCGATTTTTCCTGAGAATTTTACGATCTCAGAAAACGGGTTTCGAACCGCTAGAGTAAACGAAGTAGTGCATCTCATCTACAGTATTAACAGGCTTATAGGGCTAAATAAAAAAGGGACAAAGAAGAAAATTTCTTCTTTGTCCCAATTAGTAGCGGGAACAGGACTCGAACCTGTGACCTTCGGGTTATGAGCCCGACGAGCTGCCTACTGCTCTATCCCGCGATGTTTCGGGTGCAAAGATACACAGTTTATACGGTTGTGGCAAGGAATTTCGAAATTATTTTTAAATAAGATTCCTTTGTTTGTAATGGGTTAAAAGCTAGTTGTTTAGTTTTTGGTAATTTGAGCTTTAAACTTTATATTCTAATAATTGTGAATATGGATCTCGGTTTAAGCCTAATAAATAAGCAAAAGCAGGTTCGGTTTTGTAGCCGTTTTGTTTGAGTTTGATGATTTCTAATCTAAAGTTTTCGTCTTTTGCTTTTAGAATTTCATATTCGATAAGCATATGTTTATAGCCATTTTGATTTTTGGTTGGAATGTTCTGACCGAAAATTTCAATTTCAAAAGTGCTTATTTTAAAGTTGGCAATAACCGTTTCCTGATTATTAATAAGTGTTTCTCTAATTTGAAAATCACTTTCTTTTCCAAATAGAGTTTTTAGTTTTTCTATGAAATCGGCTTTGTTTTTCCAGTAACAAATAATATCAAGATCGCTGTTTTCGATATCAATATTAATCGGGATTGTGCCAACCAAAATAGGATCAAATTCGGCTAGATTTGATAAAATTTTATTCTGAGTTAAAACTTCAAAAGCCTGAATCTGTTTTGGGTTTCCGGTTTTTAAATAGTTGATATTGTTAAAATCGATCATTTTATTTGCTATAATCTTTTTCAGATTTTATTTCGCTTTCAATTTTTTTGTTGATATTGACTTTTGCATCCGTAAAAACAAAAATGGTAGTTCCGTATTCTCGCGAATATTGGTTGGTGACTTCTCCCGAAATTTTTGCAGTATTAAAATACGGACCTGTTTCTTTTAGCTCATCACTATCTTTTTCATAATCTTTAATCCTGATAAGGTTTTTGTATGGAATACTTAGATCAAACCAGTTGACATAATCGGCATTAAAAGAAACTGCTTTTATGCCTTTTTTGGTGTAATAATTAATAGCTCCGGCTTGTCCGTAATTATCGCAAAGAACAAGGGTTTTATCTTGATTTGGAAGCGCAGCATAAACAGAATCGGTTTTGCGGGCGAGTTCTTTCCATCCCAACATATCGGCAAAATCTTGCGGCAAAGCATGATCTTTTCCGTCTTCCCAACGAAGCATATCTAGTTTTTTGTACTTCTCATGATGTTTTACAATGTATTCCGGACTTTTATTTGGAAAAGCTAAATTGTACATCGGAATAAAAAATAATAACGGAATGATAATGAAAACAGGCTGTAGAAATCGTTTCCAGCCTGTTTTTAAAATATCGGATAAAAAAACAGCACCAAAAGCAATGTAAATAGGGTAGAGTCCAATTGCGTAATAAGCTTTGGCTTTGAAGTAAATAAAAACCAAAAGCGTTAAAATTATCGAGGCAAAAAAGAATCTGTATTTATGGAAAGGTTTGTAAAATAATAAAGCATACAAACCGGCAACAATAACAAAAAAGCCACCAATAAAAAACAATAATTGTTCTTTTAAGAATCCAATACGATCAACATTGACCAATTGTGTTTCTGCCAATTCCTTCATGTGATGTACAATTGGAAACTGATTGTTGTATTGCCACAAAAGATTCGGAAGAATCAACAATAATCCCAAAAGTAAAGCCAAATAAAGATCTTTTTTGGCTAATACTTTTCTTTGGTTTGAAAGTAAAAGTGCAGGCAAAAATCCAATTAAAAGAAATAAAATATTGTATTTATTTAGAAAACCCAAAGCGAAAACTATTGCGCCAATATAAATCCATTTTGTTTTTTCGGTTGTAAAGTATAGAATGATCACATAATAAAATCCTGTCCAACATAAAACATCTAATGAATTGGGCTGATAAAGTGTGTTGAGTCGTAATAGTGAAGAAAACAGAATACAAGTTGCTCCTAAAATCAAAGCATAGAGATTTCCTCTCAGGGTTTCAATTGCTCTCCAGACAATTAAAAGGGTCAACGCGCCAAAAAGGGCAGGGAAGAACTTTATCCAGAAAACAGAATTACCAAGTAAATATATAATATAAGAAACCCAGGATGTTACCGGAGGAACTGATAAGTAACCCCAAGCCAAATGATGTGCCTGATCAAGATGCAAATATTCATCACGCTGTAAATCATATTCAGGACTTATGAGGATATATTGTAGAGCAAATTTTAAAACAATAAACCCAATTAAAATTAAAGTTTTTTTAGTCATCGAGATTTGGTTTGGTAAGTTGTTGGTTTTGGTTAAATGATTTTATATCAGTTCTTAAAATCTATAGCTAATATATAATTTATTTTGATTTTGGAGGAAATGAAAGTTTTAAGAAATGGTGTAAAAACGAAAAAGCTCCGGATTTCTCCGAAGCTGTTGTTCTGTAATAATTATTTTATTTGAATGATTTTATCCACCACATCATTGTTTCTGCCTTATCTTTTCTTTCATTAGATTCAAAAGGATCATTTACAATTGACAAAAGCATATTGTTCAGATCGTCTTTTTTATAAGTATTGAAAAGCCAAAGTGGCATATCCCTTATGCTTTTATTCCAATTTTCCAATACCATGTTTAGAATCGATTTTAAATCTAATTCCGATTTAGGATTAACATTGACTAGAATTTTCCCTGCATACGATTGATCAAGATATAAAGTCTCGTTTCTCTCCTTATTATTAAAAACCTTAATAACACTTTCCAGAACTATTTCATCAGCTACTTTAGGCAATAACATTAAAAGTTGTCTAAGTCTCAAATCTCCTAATTTCTCGGTTAGATCAACACAAAGAAAAATTTCCTCAATTAAATCTTCCGACGATTTTGGGATTTTCATAGAATAGTTTTAGACAATTTTAATTTAAAGATAATCTTTATTCTGTTTCAGGAAATAAGTCTTTAATATTATAAAAAACTATTCTTCCAATGCAGTTTCAAATTCCATGTGATCGATCGTTTCTACTGCTGGTTGTGCAGGTTTTGAAGCTTTCAATGCATTGAATCTTTCTAATTGTTCCGTTTCTCCTTCTTCACCGCTGAAATAAGGGAAAACATCCATAATTGGAGATTCAGAAACAGCAGGAATCGAATATTCTCCCATTGTGCTTTGCATTACATGAAGCGTATTGTCATAAGCTTCTCTTACATCATTTGCCTGAACTAACAAATACATATTCGATTTTCTTTCTTTTCCGCTTTCCTCGTCATAAGCCATTAAAGAAACTTTTGATTTAAACCAACGATCTGCATTTTCAAAAGGATGAATCTCAGCATAGTTTGCCACTTTTATATTCGTGATTTTAAATTCTTCACTAATATAAGCCGCCATTTCTTCATTGATTCTTTTTTCGGCTTCGGTATAAGACAAAGCATCCACCAGATAGGGTTCTGTTAAAACTTTTTGTCCTCCGGTTTCATCTGTCTTTCTATATTTTACTTTGCATTCGTACCAAGTTGCGCTCATCTTCTTTTAATTTTTAAGGATGCCAAAGATAGATTTTACAGGAAAAAAAACTCTTAAATATTGAAATAGATATTCACAAATTTAGGTTGATTTTGGTATGGTATTGATTATTAGCGAACTGACTATTTTGTGATTGCTGTTCCAATTCTTCGACATTGTTTACTATTTCTGATGTTTTTATATGGAATATAAAGAGGAGAATTATAAAGTAGACAAAAGTTTATAATTGATTTTGAGTAGCCGGAACTATTCGAGGTAAAGACTATTTTAACTTCAGAATAATATTTTTTTTGGTGTAAGTATAACTGTTTCATAAATTTTATTATGTTTGCTAAATCGATTTAGCAACTATTGAAACCACCTGCATTTATGAAAAATATATTCCTAATCTGTTTTTTTGTTTTTACTTCTAATATGTTTCTAAATGCTCAGGAATTAAAATCTCCGGATGGAAATCTGGTTTTGAATTTCAATATAAACAATGAAGGAACACCAATTTATACTTTAAGCTTCAAAAAGAAAGAAGTTATTAAAGAAAGTAAACTAGGTTTTGTATTGAAAGCGGATATTATGCTCAATAAAGATTTTCAGATTACAGGTACTAAATTTCAATCCGAAAATAATACTTGGAAACCAGTTTTAGGAGAGCAAAAAGAAATTAGAAATCAATACAATGAATTAAAAGCTGATCTTGTGCAAAACAAAAGCAAACGAAAAATTTCGATTTATTTCCGTTTGTTTAATGATGGTTTAGGTTTTAGATACGAGTTTCCGGTGCAGGATAATCTGCGTCATTTTATTATTCAGGAAGAAACTACCGAGTTTAATTTAACGGGGGATCATAAGCTTTTTTGGATTCCAGGAGATTACGATACGAACGAATATAGTTATACAACTTCTAAAATATCCGAGATGCAATCTCTGGTTTACAATGCAACTCATGTTTCGTTGGCAGCCCAAACTACGATCAAAAATCTGGCGACACAAACGCCTTTAATGATGAAGACAAACGCCGGACTTTATATTAATATCCACGAAGCAGCTTTAAAAAATTATCCGGCCATGTGTCTTAATGTCGATGATAAAACTTTTTCGCTCAGTTCGCATCTTGTGCCTGACGCTGTTGGAAATAAAGGATATATTCAAACCGGAAGTTTTACGCCTTGGCGAACCATTGTAGTGAGCGATGATGCAAGAAATATTCTAGCTTCAAAGATGATTTTGAATCTAAATGAACCTTGCAATTTTGAAGATACTTCATGGATTAAACCAACTAAATATATTGGAGTTTGGTGGGAATATTTTACAGGCGGAGGTTCGACCTGGGCATATTCGGATAATCAGGATGTTGTTATTGGAACGACTGATTTCGCCAAATTAAAACCAAATAACACACATGGAGCAAATACCAAACATGTAAAAGAATACATTGATTTTGCGGCAATAAATGGTTTTGACGCCGTTTTGGTAGAAGGATGGAACGAAGGTTGGGAGGATAATACGGCTTTTAAGAAAGAACGTATTTATAGTTTTACCAAAGCTTATCCGGATTTTGATGTAAAGGAATTAAGCGATTATGCGCGTAAAAAGAACGTGAAAATTATCATGCATCATGAAACGACTTCTTCAACTGCTGAGTATGAGCGACAATTAAACGATGCTTTAAACTTTATGGTTGATAATAATTATAATGCTGTAAAAACAGGATATGTTGGACCAATTATCCCGAGAGGAGAACATCATGACGGACAGCAAATGGTGAATCATTATACCTATGTTGCCAAAGAAGCGGCGAAACACAAAATCATGGTAGATTCTCACGAAGCGGTGCGACCAACGGGTTTACATCGTACGTATCCAAACTGGTTTGCACAGGAATCGGCACGTGGAACGGAGTTTGAATCGATGGAAGGAATTCATCCGGATCATACTACAATTTTGCCTTTTACACGATTAATGGGAGGCCCTATGGATTATACACCGGGGATTTTTCAGGGAGATTTATCCGTTTACGGAGCTAAAAAGAATAAGCTGAGTACAACACTTGTTAAACAATTGGCACTTTATGTTACGATGTATAGTCCGTTGCAAATGGCTGCCGATCTACCGGAGAATTATATGCGTTTCCCAGATGCATTTCAGTTTATAAAAGATGTTGCTCTGGATTGGGATGAAACTTATATTCTCGAAGCTGAGCCAGGAGATTATATTACAATTGCCAGAAAAACAAAAGGAAAAAAAGAATGGTTTGTTGGCGGAATTACAGACGAAAATTCACGTACGGCTTTAATTGATTTTAGTTTTCTTCCAACAGGAAAATCATATACGGCAACAATTTACGAAGACGGAAAAACGGCAGATTACAAAACGAATCCACAATCCTATAACATTCGAAAAGTAGTTGTAAACAGTAAAACTAAGCTAAAACAAAAACTGGCTGCAAGTGGCGGAGTTGCTATTTCAATAAAGTAAAAATGTGAAATGGCGCACGGATGACGCTGATTAAACGGATGAATACGGATTTTTTGTTTTAATCTTTTGCAAAAAAAAAACCTACTTAATCTGCTTAATCTGCGAGAGAAAAAATCCAGGCACAGATTAAGCACGTTTGTTATTTAAATGAGTTAAAATAATTAGCGAAAATTAGTGTAATTCGTGGCAGAAAAAAAGAAAATATTAATCAGAGGATGAGATTGTTTTCGCCGTGGCGAATAAGTCTTACCTCGCAATGACATAAAAATGAGCATAAAAACTTATCCTTTACAATTTGAACCAATTTTGAAAGACAGAATTTGGGGCGGAGAAAAATTAAAAATAGTTCTTAATAAACCAATCGTTTCTGAAATTACGGGCGAAAGTTGGGAATTATCTACTGTTGAAGGCGATGTAAGCGTGGTTGCCAATGGCGAATTAAAAGGAAAATCATTAACAGATTTAATTGATGATGCACCAAACGAAATTTTAGGAACAAGAGTTTACGAACGATTTGGGAAACAATTTCCTTTGCTTTTTAAATATCTTGATGCAAGGGAAGATTTATCGATACAAGTGCATCCAAATGATAAATTAGCAAAAGAACGTCATAACTCTTTTGGTAAAACCGAAATGTGGTATGTAATGCAAGCCGATCCTGATGCAAGGATTATTGTAGGTTTTAAAGAAGATTCAAGCAAAGAAGAATACTTAGAAAACCTGAATAAAAAAACCTTAGTTTCTATTCTTGACGATGTAAAAGCCAAGGCCGGTGATGTGTTTTTTCTGGAAACTGGAACAGTTCACGCAATAGGAGCGGGGTTGGTCGTTGCAGAGATTCAGCAAACATCTGACATTACGTATCGCTTGTATGATTTTGATAGAGTTGATGCTCAGGGAAATAAAAGAGAATTGCATGTAGATTTGGCACTTGATGCAATTAATTATAATAAAGTAGACACGCACAAGAAATACGAAGAGACTCCAAATCAATCAAATGTAGTAGTCGATTGTCCTTACTTCACAACGAATTTCCTTCCGCTTGACGGAACAATTGAAGTTAATAAAAACGGCGAAACATTTACGGTTTATATGTGTATCGAAGGTTCGTTTGAAATTAGATTTGAGAATGTAATCTATAAATACAAAAAAGGCGATACCGTTTTATTACCTGCCAATATGCATAGTTATATAGTAAATGGTTCTGCACAGATTTTAGAAGTATATATTCATTAAGTCAAAGTTTTTGATTGAGAGGTGAGATATCCTGCAAGGTTTGTTTAACCTTGTAGGTATATATAAGTGAGGTAATTACAAAAGCACACCTGTAAGGTTTTGAAAACCTTACAGGAAAGAAAAAGTAGTATTTTGATAGTGTTCTTAACGAAGTAAATTGAAAAGATGTAATCTTTTCAATGTTGCTAAAAATAGAACCACAGATTATTCATACTAAAAAATAAATACTCTTGTTTTTGGTGTTATAAATACATTAATGGTGAAAATACCTGTAAATACTGATTATTTTGTGTTTAATTAACTCTAAAAAAATGATTAGTTCAAAAAAATAATTACAAAATCGTTTTAGTAACTATTTTTGTATATATTTGTGACACAATTAACAACAACTTAATAAAAAATTAATTCGCTAAATGAAAAAGATTACTATTAAGGATATTGCCACAGAGGCGCAAGTGTCTATATCTACTGTATCTTTTGTCATTAATGATAAAGGCGAGAAAATGGGAATTAGTCCTGCAGTAATTAAAAAAGTGCAGGAAGTTGCTGAAAAGCTCAACTACAGACCCAGCATGATTGCGACCAGTCTTAGAACCGGAAAGACCAGATCGATTGGACTTATTGTTGAGGATATTTCGAATCAGTTCTTTGCAGATCTTGCCAGAGTTATAGAAGATGAAGCTAAAAGCATTGATTACCGGGTTTTTTATTGTAGTACCGGTGGAGATAATGAACGTTCTGAAGAATTGATAAACAGTCTTTTGCAAGCTAATGTGGATGGATTTATTATTACACCAACACAGAATCTTGAGGAGAAAATTGATCTTCTTTTAAAGTTGAAAAAACCTGTTGTATTAGTCGATAGATATTTTCCGGGACAAAGAGTGAGTCATGTTGTGATGGATAACTATGAAGCTTCTAATACAGCTACAAAATTCCTGATCACTAAAGGTTCTAAAAAGATTGCTGTTGTAAATAATACGTCTGAAATGGTTCAGATGAAATTAAGAGAAGATGGTTATCGCGATGCCTTGAAAGAAGAAGGGATTTATGATGAATCACTGGTTCTTCATCTTGATTATAAAAGTAATGAAGAAAGTAAGATCGCTAATATTTTGAGTTTTTTCGAAAAAAACAAAGGTATTGACGCCGTTTTATTTTTAACCAATTATATGGGACTTGCAGGTCTTCAGGCTTTTAGGAAGATGGGGATTAGAATTCCTGAAGATATTTCGGTTATCAGTTTTGATGATCATGATAGTTTCAGATTACATACACCAACAATTACAGTTATTGCGCAGCCTATAGAGGATATTGCAGTAAAATCGATACAGTTATTAATGAGTCAAATGACTGATATGGAAAAGTTTGAAGTTGAAAAAAGCCTTAAAAAAGGCAGATTAATAATCCGGGAATCAGTTTGATTTTAACGGATAATATTTAAAAATAAAAAAGAAACGTTTTCGTTTTTTTTTAGTCATTTTACTAAATCGTTTTAGTAATTTTTAGAAGATTAAAAGTAACAATCAGTTATTTTTTTTGGTCTGTTTACTATATCGATTTCTTAAAATTAGAAAAATGTTTATATCGCTATTAAGTCATAGTATTTAGAGATGGAGATCTCTGGATACCATATTAAACTGAGTTAAAATTTTATTACTAATTATTGAACAATCATGTTAAAACCAACAAAAAATCAAAACAAATAAACCAAAAAAAATGCTTATGAAACGAATTTTAGCAGTGTTAGGAATGGTATTGTTGAGCAGTTTAAGTACTGTTGCGCAAAACCGATTAATAACAGGCATAGTTACAGATGCAGAGAACAAGGGAATTGTTGCTGCATCAATCGAGGTTCAGGGAAAACCATTTAGCGCAGTTACAGACGCTGAAGGTAGATTCAAGATGAATGTTCCGGAAGGGAAGGTAACTTTAAATGTATCTTCTATAGGTTTTGCTTCAAAATCAGTAGTACTTCAGGAAAATGAAAACCGAGTTTCGGTTGTATTAGGAGAAAATTTACAAGAATTAAAAGATGTTGTAGTAACTTCATTTGGAGTTAAAAAACAAAAGAAAAGTTTAGGTTACGCAGTTGGAGAAATCAAAGGCGACGACCTGACGAAAAATAAAGAAATTAACTTAGGAAATGCCCTTCAGGGAAAAATTGCCGGAGTTAATGTTTCTGCACCCGTTACAGGACCTTCTGGTTCGAGCCGTGTAGTAATTCGTGGAGCAACTTCTGCTTCGGGACTAAACCAGCCGTTGTATGTTGTAGACGGAATTCCGATTGATAACAGTCAACAAGGAAATGCAAATATGTGGGGTGGAGCTGATAAAGGAGATGGTATGTCTTCTTTCAATCCAGACGATATTGCTTCTATGTCTGTATTAAAAGGTAGTGCCGCTTCTGCTCTTTATGGGTACAGAGGATCAAATGGTGTTATCTTAATTACTACTAAGAAAGGTAAAAACGGAACTGGAATTGGAGTAGACTTTAATACAAATTCTACTTTTAATACACCGGCAAGTCTTTTGCACTGGCAAGATCAATACGGAGCGGGAGCGCCTGTAAATGGTGTTGCAACAAGATTTTCTGACTTACAGGAACTTAGAGATTCATATTATTTTGCTTGGGGAGATAAATACGACGGAACGCCTTCTCTTTCGCTTGACGGAAAAACCAGACCATACCAGGCTTACGGAAAAGATAACGTTGAAAAATTCTACAGAACAGGATATTCTTTCAGTAACACGTTAGCAATTTCTGGTGGAAATGAAACTACTAATTTCAGATTATCTTTCGGAAACACTAAAGATGAATCTATTATGCCGGGAACAAATTTCGCAAGAAATAACGTGTCTTTGAGTTTGAATTCGGCACCAAACAAAAAAATTAGTGTAGAAACAAACGCACAATACATTACAGAGAAAAGTCATAACAGACCATATTTGAATGATTCTCCTAGAAATCCATCTTTCCCAACAACTTTCATGACTCCGGGAACAGATATTAGATGGATCAATAACGCATATGATGAAAATGGTGGTGAAGCAGATTATTTTGGTGCAAACACGTACCATACTAATCCATATTTTGCTACAGAATCGCCATTAAATGATGACCTTAGAAAGCGTTTTATTGGTTCTGCAAAAGTAAATTATAACATTACCGAGAAAATTTATGCTAAAGGTGTAATTGGTATTGATGATATTAATTATGAATACACTGAAATTGAGCCTACAGGAATCAACTACAATCCTGGAGGATCTTATGAAAACAGAGTTGAAGGCCGTTCAGAATATAATGCTTCTGCATTTTTAGGATATAAAGGAGATATTGCAAAAAATCTTTCTCTAGATGCTTTCATTGGAGCTAACCGTCAACACAACAGATACAGCGGTATTAAAATGAAAGGAAACAACTTTATCGTTCCATTCAAATATTTCTATGGAAATACACAACCGGACAAAACAGAAAAATTGTTTTCTGAAAGTGAAGTAAACTCACTTTTCTACTCAGCAGATTTAGGTTACAAAGATTTCTTATACTTAAGTTTAACAGGTCGTGAAGATTGGTTCTCTACTTTAGATCCATCAAACAACAGTACTTTTTATCCATCTGTAAGCTCAAGTTTCATTTATTCTCAAATTATCGATTTACCGGAATGGATGTCTTACGGAAAGATAAGAGCAGGTTGGGGTAACGTAGGAGGAGCTTTGCCGGACGCTTATGCTTTGTCATTGACTTATACTTCGCCAGACGGACAAACAGATTCTCAAGGACAGCCAATTTTGGGTGTTAATGGAGAAACGGTTCCAAACAAATATTTGAAACCTTATAATGTAAGTACAATCGAATTTGGTTTTGAAAATACATTTTTCAATAATAGATTGAGTACAGATTTGACTTTTTACCAAAAGAGAACTACAAACGATATTGCTGACGCTGATATTTCTCAGGCTTCAGGTTACAGAACTACAAAAATCAATGTGGGAGAAATCCTGAATCAAGGGGTGGAATTTGCTGTGAATGTAAAAGCAGTAAAAACTCAAAATTTCTCTTGGAGCATTGGATATAATTTTGCTTACAATGATAGTGAAGTAGTTAGTCTTTCGGACAAAATTACAACCAAATCATTAGAAGGAAACAGAGATTCAAGAGCGTCTGTAGTTTTAGAAAAAGGACAGCCTTTTGGAGTTATTAAAGCTTATGATTATTTAAGAGATTCACAAGGAAATATCGTAATCGATACAAATGGTAAATTCATGAGAGGAAATTTAATCATTGCAGGACAAGGTGTTGCGCCAACTTCAATGGGACTTTCAAATGATTTCTCTTATAAAAACTTCACACTTTCAGTTTTTGTAGATGCTAAATTTGGAGGAGAAATCTACTCGGCTACAAACCAATTAGGAACTCGTTACGGACTGTCAGAGCAAACACTTCCGGGTCGTGAAGGCGGAGTTCAGGTATCAGGTAAAGATGTTAACGGAAACCCAGTTAACACAACTGTTTCTGCATACGATTACTGGAGAAGTTACAGTGATATCACATCAAACTTTGTATATGATGCTGATTTTGTTAAACTAAGAGCAATTTCTTTTAGCTATAATTTCCCAAAATCGACTTTGTCAAAAACACCATTTCAAGCGATCAGTTTAGCGTTTTCTGCACATAATTTATGGACAATTTATGACAAAGTGCCAAACATCGATCCAGAATCAAACTATTCTAATAGTAATGCACAAGGACTTGAAAGAGCGTCTATGCCTTTGACAAGAAACTACGGTGTAAGCCTTAATGTCAAATTTTAATAATAAAATTGAGAGATGAAAAATAAATATATCAAAATATTCTGTATCGCAATTGTTGGTGCACTGACATTAACTTCATGCGATAAGGGATTCGAGGAAATGAATACGAATCCAAATGCGTTGACAGATCCAGCGATAAAATCAATGTTTACGCTTGCTGAAATCTATGTAGACGGACAAGATTATTCAAATACAAGAGGAAACAATGCTTATGCAGCTCAAATTGTTCAGCAATTTTCTTCATTAGGAGGACCAGGTTCAAAATATACCTATTCATCTGAATATTCAGGGTCACTTTTTGGAGAATCATACGGTAAAGGATTGAATCAGATTTTTCAATTACTTTCTGTAGTGCAAAATTCGCCTGAAAATAATAATATGATTCAGGCTTGCAGAATCATGAAAGTATTCATGTTTCAAAAATTGACAGATACTTATGGTGAAGTTCCTTATTTCGAAGCTGGAAAAGGATACAACGGAAATGTTTTTGCCCCAAAATATGACACACAAGAAGCTATCTACAATGACCTTTTAAAAGAATTAGACGAAGCCGGAACTGCATTGGATGCTAATAAAGCATTTGTTGGTAATGCCGATTTGTACTACCAAAGTGATGTTGCTAAATGGAAAAAACTGGCAAACTCATTAATGTTGAGAGTTGCAATGCGTTTGTCTAAAGTAAACCCTGCAAAAGCACAGCAATATGTAGAAAAAGCAGTGGCTAAAGGTGTTTTCTCTTCAAATGATGATAGTCTTGTTTTAAAACATGATGCAGGGCCACAAGGAGTTAAAACAAATCCAATTACTTCATCTTGGGTTAGAAATGACTTAAATGGAGGAGACGCTAATACAAAATTCAGTAAAACGTTTATTGATCAATTGAAAAATAATAACGATCCACGTTTAAGAATCTATGCAAAATTGGAAGCTACAGGAGACAACAATCCAGCGAGCCAACAAGGTCTTGCAAATGATGCAAAAGAGTTCCCAGGTGGAGACAAAAAATTATTCTCAGATCCTAATACTTCTACGGTATTACGTTTAGATGCACCAACTTTGATTATGTCTTATGCTGAGGTTCAGTTTATATTGGCAGAAGCGGCTGTAAAAGGCTGGAATGTTGGCGGAACAGCACAAAAACATTACGAAGACGGAGTAAGAGCTGCAATGGAAGTTTTAGTGATTTTTGGAGATAAAGTACCTGCGGTTTCACTTGCAGAATACAACACTTACATCGCTGCTCATCCTTTTAAAGCTACTGGAACTGAGGCTCAAAAAATAGAACAAATTATAACTCAAAAATGGATTGTATTGTTGTTCAATGGTTTTGAAGCATTCTCAGAATACAGAAGAACAGGATATCCGGTTTTAGTTCCTGTAAATGATCCTGCGGGAGAAACAAAAGGAACAATACCAAGAAGATTAATTTATGATCAGTCAGAATTGATAACAAATGAGGCTAATTATAAAGCAGCAATTGCTCGTCAAGGGTTGGATTTAATGACAACCAGAATTTGGTGGGATAAATAATTTTTAAATTTTTGGTTAAGTTAGTTGAATTAAGCCGGGTAGGAATACCTGTACTATCCGGCTTATTTTTTAATTTCTATTTTGATTTTCATTAAATTAGAGGAGTTTATCAAAAAAAGTTTAATAGGTTTTAACCCCTTTTTTTTCGCAAAAGACAAGTCGCTTCTGCTGAAAAAGATGGAATTTTTTCCGAAAGAACATAAATGATTGATTGCTTTTAATTTTTCAAGTCTAAAAAAGAATTAACAATTTACAATCAACAATTAATAATTAATTAAAGCTTGGCAGCCGTAAAAAGGAAATGATTTCAGAATATTTTGTTAGTTACCTTTTATTCCTGATAAAAACCTCATAGAGAAGGAAATAATTGTGAAACAACAATTATCCTTCTCCTACTGCCGGCGATTAAATTGACATCGATATAATAATTTATTACGCAGTAAAAATGGAATGTAAAAAAAGCTTTTGTTGGTTTGTAGGTATTTGTATTGCCAGTTTTTCATTGGCGGCAAATGCTCAAAATATAGATATAAAAACGGGTTGGCAGTATCGGGAAACAAAAACTGAAAAATGGAATCCTGCAACAGTTCCTGGAGAAATACATACCGATTTACTGAATAACAAAGCAATCCCAGATCCATTTTATCGTGATAACGAGAAGAAATTAGAATGGATCGAAAAGAAAGATTGGGAATATAAAACCACTTTTAAGGTAAGTCCGGAAACGTTAAAAAAGAAAAATACAGAATTGGTTTTTGACGGATTAGACACTTATGCGACCGTTTATTTAAACAATCAATTGGTTCTTAAAGCAGATAATATGTTTCTGCAATGGCGTGTAGATGTAAAAAAGATTCTGAAATCAGGAAACAATGATTTGCTTATTGTATTTAAATCGGCACAAAACGTTGTGGATTCATTGGCCAAAAAAGATTTACCATTTGTAATTCCGGATAATCCTCGTGCTTATGTGCGTAAAGCGCAATATCATTTTGGATGGGATTGGGGACCAAAATTCACTACTTGCGGAATTTGGAAAACACCACGATTAGAAGCTTACGATCAAAAAACTCCTGAGAAACCTTATGTATTAGATCGCAAAATCGAATTGGTACAAGAACCGGATAATGTTGGTAAAACATTCTATTTTAAAATAGATGGAAAGCCGGTTTACATGAAAGGAGCCAATTATATTCCGTCAGATGCATTTTTATCCCGAGTAACCAAAAAAGAATACGAAAAAGTAATTGGAATGGCCAAAGATGCCAACATGAATATGCTTCGCGTTTGGGGCGGAGGTATTTATGAAGACGATTATTTCTATGATTTGTGCGATAAAAACGGAATCTACGTTTGGCAGGATTTTATGTTTGCCGGAACAATGGTACCGGGAGACGATGCTTTTTTTGCCAATGTAAAAAAAGAAGTTCAATATCAGGTAAAGCGTTTACGTCATCATAAAAGTATTGTTTTATGGTGTGGAAATAATGAAATCGATGAAGCTTTTAAAGATTGGGGATGGCAAAAAAGCATGAAAATGCCAAAGCAGGATTCAATTCGTTTATGGAAAGATTACGTTCGTTTGTTTCAGGATAGTATCCCAAAATGGGTAAAAGAAGTCGATAATAAACGTCCATATATTAGTTCATCACCATCATTTCATTGGTCAAGAGCAAAAAGTTTAACCGAAGGTGATAGCCATTATTGGGGAACCTGGTGGGGATTGGAAGACGTCGAAGCCGTACAGAATAAAACAGGACGTTTTGTGAGTGAATACGGAATGCAGGCAATGCCCAATTATTCGTCTATAGAAAAATTTACGCAACCTGAAGACCGATATTTATACTCGGATATTTTACAAGCGCATCAAAAAGCCGGAAAAGGATTCCTTAAATTAGATTCATATTTGAACCGATATTTCATTGACTCGACCAAAATAAAAAAAATGAATGTGGAGGATTATACGTATCTGACACAATGTTTGCAATATTATTCCCTTAAAAATATTATCGGAATTCACCGTTCAAAAGCGCCGTATAATATGGGAACTTTGGTTTGGCAACTTAACGATTGTTGGCCAGTAGCAAGTTGGAGCGTAACCGATTATTATGATCGACAACCCAAAGCTGCTTGGTACGCCATGAAAGAAGCGTATCGTGATGATAAAACACCGGAAATTGATTTAACACGTCCGATAAGTTTAAAACTCGAAGATCCAAAAATCACTTGGGCATTAAAAGGAAATAAACTGACGCTGAAAGCTTTAAAAGATGCAAAATATGTCAATGTTTCCATAAAAGGATACACCGGAAAATGGAGCGATAATTACTTCAGTTTAAAAGCAGGAGAAGAAAGAACGATTACATTTGAAGGTAAAATTGCAAAACCAGAAGTGAGAATTTATTCTCTATATGATGTTCTTAAGAGGTATTAAGGTTCTGAGGTACTAAGTTTCTAAGGTTTTTAGGGACATAGGTTCAAAGGAACAAAGTGACAAAGGTTTTTTCGTAGAGACGCACAGCAAGCAGGCGTCTACTTTGCGACCTTTGCGTATCCCGATAGCTATCGGGATTGCGAACTTTGCGGTTAAAAAAAATCCGTGTGCCATCACGCAAATAAAATAAAAAATGAATAAAATGATTACAAAATACAAGCACATTGTTTTCTCCATAATTATGCTAATTAATTTGCCTGCAATCGCACAGGAAAAGAAAGCAAAACAAACCAATATAGATTACACCCAATACGTAAATCCGTTTATAGGATCTGCAGGTCACGGTCACGTATTTGTGGGAGCCAATGTTCCGTTTGGAGCCGTACAATTAGGGCCCGTAAATGTTTTTGAAGGTTGGGATTGGTGCAGTGGATACAACTACGCCAGTAATACTATTTTAGGATTCACGCACACGCATTTAAGCGGAACCGGAATTGGAGATTTAAACGATATTCTATTACTTCCTGTTTCAGGAAAAGTGCCACTTACCAAAGGAACAAAAGATGATATGACAACCGGTTACGGTTCTTATTTCTCGCATAAAAACGAAGTAAGCAAAGCAGGATATTACAGTGTTTTATTGGATAAATATAAAATCAAAGCCGAGTTAACAGCCAGCGAAAGAGTAGGTTTTCATAAATATACTTTTAATGCTGCGACAGATAATCACGTTTTACTAGATCTTGCAGACGGAATTGGTTGGGATAAACCGGTAAAAACATTCATCAAGAAAATCAATGAAACGACTCTTGTAGGATATAGATATTCTACGGGTTGGGCTGCAGATCAGCGTATTTTCTTTACAATGGAATTTTCTGAGCCAATTTCAAATATAGCTTTATATGATAATACAACTGCAGTTTCAGGAAACGAAGGAGAAGCAGTACGAATGAAAGCTGTTTTGGATTTTAAAACCTTAAAAAACAAACAAGTCTTAGTAAAAGTGGGGATTTCTCCAGTGAGTTATGAAAACGCAGCTGCGAATATCAAAGCTGAGATTCCGGGTTGGGATTTTAATACTGTGGCAAAAGAAGCGACTTCAAAATGGAACAAAGAATTAGATAAAATTCAGATCAAAGCAGACGATAAAACCATGAAAGTTTTTTATACTGCGATGTATCACACCATGTTTGCGCCTTCAATCTTCAATGATGTAAACGGCGATTACAGAGGAACAGATAAAAAAGTTTATGAAAAAGCGAATTTCACAAATTACACCACTTTTTCACTTTGGGATACTTACCGCGGATTACATCCTTTATACACGATCACACATCCGGATAAAATCAATGATATTGTAAAATCATTTTTGGTGATTTATGAACAACAAGGACGATTACCGGTTTGGCATTTAATGGGCAATGAAACTAATACCATGAACGGAAATCACTCGATTGCTGTTATTGTAGATGCTTACATGAAAGGGTATAGAGATTACGATACTGCATTGGCTTATGAAGCCATCAAAAAAACTGCGATGCAAACCCGCGACGGAATGGATTATGTTCAGAAATTAGAATATATTCCTGCTGATAAAATGTTAGAATCTGTTGGAAATGCCTTAGAATACGCGATCGATGATTATTGCGTAGCTCAAATGGCAAAATCTTTAGGCAAAACAGATGATTATAATTATTTCACGAAAAGAGCCAATTTATACAAATTGTATTTCGATAAAGAAACCACTTTCATGAGAGGAAAATTGACCGATGGAAATTGGAGAACACCATTTAATCCACTTTCATCAGCACATCGTAAAGACGATTATGTAGAAGGAAATGCTTGGCAATATACTTGGTTGGTTCCACAAGATCCTTATGGGTTAATTGAATTATTTGGAAGCGAAGATAAATTCCTGGCTAAATTAGATTCTCTTTTCTTAATTACAGACAAAGTAGAAGGAGAAGAAATTTCACCAGATATTAGTGGATTAATTGGTCAATATGCACAAGGGAATGAGCCAAATCACCATATTCCATATCTTTATGCCTACGCAGGACAACCTTGGAAAACCGCAAAACTAATCCGTGAAATCGACGATAAATTCTATTCGACAAAACCAGATGGATTATGCGGAAATGAAGATTTAGGACAAATGTCGGCTTGGTATGTTTTTTCATCAATGGGATTCTATTCCGTTAATCCGGCAAACGGAATTTATGTTTTAGGAAGTCCAATAGTAAATACAGCGACAATTCATCATAAAGAAGGGATTTCATTTACATTGAATGCAATCGATAATAGCAAAACAAATATCTATATCCAAAAAGCAGAGTATAATGGAAAACCTTATACAAAATCATACATCACACATGATATGATTGTAAAAGGAGGAGAGTTGAAATTGTTTATGGGAAGTAAACCATCGACAACTTTTGGAGTGAAAAAAGAAGATAGACCGCTTTAGGAAGTTTTCAGTTTTCGGTCGCAGTTTTCAGTCCTGCAAGGTTTTTAAAACCTTGTAGGTATATTTTAAGTTTTTAGGTTTCTGTAAGCTTTGTCAAAGTTTAAAACTTTGACAAAGCTTTGCAAGTCGGCAAGTCACAATAAATACATAATACCTACAAGGTTTTGAAAACCTTGCAGGATAATAAAATAGAACATGAAAATAAAAAGTTTAATTTTTTTAGGGATAATGCAATGTTGCGTTTTCGTAAATGCACAAGTCAAAACTTTAGATCCGGTAGAATATGTGAATCCATTAATGGGAACACAATCTTTGCACAGTCTTTCAAACGGAAATACCTATCCGGCAATTTGCAGACCTTGGGGAATGAATTTCTGGACGCCGCAAACTGGAAAAATGGGTGACGGATGGGCATACATTTACACCGCAGATAAAATTAGAGGATTCAAACAAACGCATCAGCCATCGCCTTGGATGAACGATTACGGACAGTTTTCAATCATGCCGGTAACCGGAAAATTGACTTTTGCAGAAGACGAAAGAGGAAGTTGGTTTAGTCATAAAGCGGAGGTTTCTAAACCGTATTACTACAGCGTATATCTTGCTGATTATGATGTGACGACAGAAATTACAACTACAGAAAGAGCAGCACATTTTCAGATTACATTTCCGGAAAACGAACAATCTTCAATTGTAATTGATGCTTTTGATAAAGGTTCATATATCAAAATAATTCCTTCAGAAAATAAAATTATAGGATACACAACCCGAAATAGTGGTGGAGTTCCGCAAAATTTCAAGAACTATTTTGTATTGCAATTTGATAAACCATTTGCAACAAATTATACGTGGCATGATAAAGTTTTAGAAAAAGATAAACTAGAATTAACAGACAATCATGTTGGTGCAGTAGTTGGTTTTAAAACTAAAAAAGGAGAAATCGTAAATGTAAAAGTTGCTTCGTCATTTATAAGTCCGGAACAAGCCGAATTGAATTTGAAGAGCGAATTAGGAACAGCTTCATTCAATGAAACGGTAGCCGAATCTAAAAAAGAATGGAATAAAGTTCTGGGAAAATTAACTGCCGAAGGCGGAAGCGATGAACAATTAAAAACATTTTACTCTTGTTTGTACAGAACAGTTTGTTTTCCGCAGAAACAATATGAAATAAATGCAAAAGGAGAAACAGTGCATTATAGTCCGTATAACGGAAATGTTTTGCCGGGTTATATGTTTGCAGGAACAGGATTTTGGGACACATTTCGTGCCTTATATCCTATGCTAAATTTAGTTTATCCTTCGATCAACAAAGAAATGCAGGAAGGATTAATCAACGATTACAAAGAGGGTGGTTTCTTGCCGGAATGGTCAAGTCCTGGTTTTAGAGATGTAATGGTTGGGAATAACTCAGCATCTGTAGTTTCTGATGCTTATATGAAGGGATTGCGTGGTTATGACATTAATAAATTATACGAAGCCTTATTACACGGCGCTAATAACGAAGGCCCATTAGAAGCTGTGGGAAGAAAAGGAGTAGAGTATTACAACACTTTAGGATATGTTCCTTATGATGTGAAAATCAATGAAAATGCAGCGAGAACATTAGAATATGCGTATGATGATTTTGCAATTTGGAAATTAGCGAAAGCCTTAAACCGTCCGAAAAAAGAAATCAGTTTATTTGAAAAACGAATGATGAATTATAAAAAACTTTATAATCCTGAAATTGGTTTAATGAGCGGTAGAAACAAAGACGGAAGTTTTCCGAAGAATTTCAATCCGTTTAAATGGGGAGATGCTTTTACCGAAGGAAATGCATGGCACTACAGTTGGAGTGTTTTTCATGACATAAATGGTTTAATTGATTTAATGGGCGGAGAGAAAAATTTCACTGCAAAATTAGATGCTGTTTTTTCAACTCCGCCAGTTTTTGATGATAGTTATTACGGATCAGTTATTCATGAAATCCGTGAAATGCAAATCATGAATATGGGGCAATATGCACATGGAAATCAGCCAATTCAGCACATGATTTATTTGTACAATTATGCAGGCGAACCTTGGAAAACACAATATTGGTCAAGAGAAGTAATGAACCGTTTGTACAAACCAACACCTGATGGATATTGCGGAGACGAGGATAACGGACAAACCTCAGCTTGGTATATTTTCTCAGCAATGGGATTCTATCCAGTTTGCCCGGGAACAGACGAATATGTTCTTGGAGCGCCATTATTTAAGAAACTTACATTACAATTAGAAAACGGAAAAGAGCTTGTTATAAATGCACCAAATAATTCTGATACCAACAAATATGTTCAGGATTTAAAATGGAATAATGCAACTCACACTAAAAATTATATCAACCATTTTGATGTATTAAAAGGTGGCGAATTAAATTTTGATATGAGCAGTAAACCTAATTTACAAAGAGGAACTTCGGCAAGTGCCTATCCATATTCTTATTCAACTTCAAAATAATACTATGCAATCACGTAGAAAATTTATAAAAAACACAGGAATTTTTTCAGCAGGATTATTGGCACTTCAAACGGATGTTTTCGGAATGCAATCTGATGCTTTCAATTTTGCGCTAAAAGATTTTATTACCAAAAGACCACCATTAGCCGAAAGAAAATTTACAAGTAAAGCCGTTGAAGCTGCAATTGTTAGAATCAAAAAACAAATCGCAAATCCGGAATTGGCGTGGTTATTCGAAAACTGTTTTCCTAATACATTAGATACAACCGTAGATTTTGAAATCATCGACGGAAAACCGGACACTTATGTCATTACAGGAGATATCGATGCGATGTGGTTGCGTGATAGTACAGCGCAAATTTGGCCTTATATTCCGTTTGTAAAAGAAGATAAGAAACTTGCCGAATTGGTAAAAGGTGTAATCAATCGTCAGACCAAATGTATTTTATTAGATCCTTATGCAAATGCTTTTTACAAAGATTTTAATCAGGTAAGCGAATGGAAAAACGATATGACCAAAATGCAGCCCGGAATCCACGAGCGCAAATGGGAGATCGACAGTTTATGTTACCCAATACGATTGGCGCACGGATATTGGAAAGAAACCGGAGATATCAGTTTGTTTGACAGTAAGTGGAAAGAAGCCATGCTTTTGGTATTGCAAACTTTTAAAGAGCAACAACGCTGGACAGATAAAGGACCATACAATTTCCAGAGAGTAACGGCTTGGGCTACAGATGGCGTGCCATTAAGCGGTTACGGATATCCTGTAAAACCATGCGGATTAATCGTTTCGACTTTCAGACCAAGTGATGACAGTACATTGTTCGGATATTTAATTCCGAGTAATATGTTTGCTATCGAAGTACTTGGATATCTTCAGGAAATTTTCTCTTTGCCGGCATTAAAAGATGATAATTTAGTCGCTAAAGCCAAAGAATTACAAGGACAAGTTCAGAAAGGATTAGAAGAAAACGGGGTAATAGATCATCCAAAATTCGGGAAAATTATTGCTTTCGAAGTTAATGGTTACGGAAGTTTCCACATGATGGATGATGCCAATGTTCCTTCGTTATTATCATTACCATATCTAGGCGCGATTGAGCCGGACAGCCCATTATATTTGAATACCAGAAAAGTCGTGCTTTCAGAAAATAATCCGTTTTTCTATAAAGGAAAAGCAGGCGAAGGTGTAGGAGGACCACATACCGGAGCAGATACAATCTGGCCAATGAGTATTGTTTTGAGAGCCATTACAAGTGTTGATGAAAATGAAATAAAACATTGTATTAGCAATTTGATCAAAACAAATGCCGATACCGGATTTATGCACGAGTCATTTCATAAAGATGATGTGACTAAGTTTACAAGAAAATGGTTTGCTTGGGCAAATACCTTATTTGGAGAAATGATTGTTCATACCAGCATTCATTATCCTCAAATTTTAAAAGACAAAAACATTTAAACTAAAAAATATTAAACCAGTAAGAGATTAAGAAAAATTAAGTTTTTTTAGAATCGAGAAAATATTTACCATTTAGAGATTAAGAAAAATTAAGGTACAATACTTAATAACCTTAATTTCTTAATGGTGAAAAAAACTTAATCCTTAATGGTTCAAAATAGATTCTAAATATAAAAGAATGAATAAAGAATATGCCGTTGGATTGGATATTGGAGGAACACATATCACCGCAGCGATTATAGATATAATAGAGATGAAAGTGATTGACTTTTCATTGCATAAAGAGTCTTTTGATTCTAATTTGCCGGTGGAAGAGGTTATGACTATTTGGGAAAAAGTAATCAGGATTTCTATCAAAAATTCTAAGGTTGATAATACAACAGGTTTGGCAGTTTGTATGCCAGGGCCGTTTGATTATACCAATGGAGTTTGCTGGATAAAAGGACAATCTAAATACGAGCATTTTTACGGATTAAATGTTCGGGATTTGTTTCAGCATAAATTGAAGCTTTCAAATGATTTTCCGATTCTTTTCGAAAATGATGCGGTTTGTTTTGGCAAAGGCGAAGTTTTTAAAGATGCCAAAAACCTTTCTAAAAAAGTAATGGCAATTACACTTGGTACAGGACTTGGCGCTTGTTTTATAGATAAAGGAGAATCGATTAGTACTGGAGATTTAGTACCAAAAGATGGAGAAATATACGACCTTCCATACAAAGAAGGAATTGCAGAAGATTATGTTTCGGCACGAGGACTTATAGCGGGTTATTTCGCTTTAAGCGGAAAAAAATTAAACAACGGATTAGAGCTTTTTAATTTGGCTAAAGCCGAAGATGAAATGGCGATAAAAGTATTTGAAAAAATGGGAGAAGATTTAGCTGCAATTGTGATTCCGTGGTTAGAAAAATTCTCTGCCGATAGTTTTATTATTGGAGGAAAAATTGCAAATGCAAGTGAGTTTTTCTTGTCTGTTTTCAACAAAAAAATAAAAGAAGCAGGAAGCAATGTAGAGGTTTCAATTTCTACAGATAATGAAATCGCAGCTTTATTAGGGGCTACAAGTTTGCTTTATACAGCTTAAATTATTTAAAACATATAAGTTCATGTAAAAAGAATTTTTGATAACTTGGTTTTAATTTTTTAGTTAGCTATAAATAACTGGAAATGTTTTAAATAATACTTATATGATTTAATTTTGAGAAGCTAAAAACAGCTGGCTTAAATGATCTTAGATAACTTATATGGTTTAAAAATATTTTAATATGACAAATTCAAACCGCAGAAATTTTATAAAAACAGCAGCAATAGCTTCAGTCGCTGTAGCATTGCAATCTTTTAATTCAGAAGCATCTGAAGAAGAAAAAATAGTAGTTTCTAAAAAAGGAAAAAAGCCAATTGTACTTTCGACATGGCGATTTGGAATTCCTGCAAATGAAGCTGCATGGGAAGTTTTAAAAAAGAGTGGAAGTGCTCTTGATGCTGTTGAAGCCGGAGTTAAAATTCCCGAAGGTGATCCAAAAGAAAGAAGTGTTGGTTATGGCGGACGTCCGGATCGAGATGGTCGAGTAACATTAGACGCTTGTATTATGGATGAAAACGCCAATATAGGCTCTGTTGCTTGTTTAGAATATATAAAACATCCCATATCAGTTGCGAGAGCGGTAATGGAAAAAACACCTCACGTAATGTTGGTTGGTGATGGAGCTTTGCAATTTGCATTGTCACAAGGTTTCAAAAAAGAAAATCTATTAACGGAAGAGTCCGAAAAAGAGTGGAAAGAATGGCTGAAAGACAGTAAATACAAACCAATTGCCAATATCGAAAACCACGATACCATTGGAATGATTGCTTTGGATGCTAACGGAAATCTTTCGGGAGCATGCACGACAAGTGGAATGGCTTTTAAGATGCACGGACGTGTGGGAGATTCCCCAATTATAGGAGCAGGTTTATATGTTGATAACGAAATTGGTGCGGCTACTGCAACAGGTCACGGTGAAGAAGTAATCAGAATTTCGGGTTGCCATTTGGTTGTAGAATTAATGCGACAAGGCAAATCGCCTCAACAAGCTTGTGAAGAAGCCGTTGCAAGAATTGTGAAATTAACCAAGAACAGAAACAAAGATTTAAAAGATATTCAGGTAGGATTTATAGCCTTGAACAAAGCAGGAGAATACGGTTCTTATTGCATTCAGGGTGGTTTTAATTATGCAGTTTATGATGATACAGGAAATAAATTAATCGACGCCGATTATTTCCTGAAATAAAGATTTTTTTTAGTTAACTCTGTCGAGGGTTAATTGTTTTTTAATGCGCAATAGTCCCAGACTTTGCGCATTTTTTAGTTTAAAAACCGGCTGTATTCTCTTATTGATAGAATATCTGAAAAGAAAAATTGGCATCGAGCATTTTTATTTCATTCTCGCTGGTTTCAAGTTGTGCTTCTTTGGCATAAACAAACATTTGTTTTTCATAGTCACTAATAGCAGATTCCAGAGTTTCAAATTTTCCGTTTGTTAGATTTTCAGATAAAATCAAGGCATCTTTTAATCCTGTATTTGCACCCTGACCTGCAAAAGGAGGCATTATGTGTGCAGCATCTCCAATAAGAGTTATAGGCAAAGGGCGATTGGTTTTCCAAGGTATATCTAATGTTATTTTTCTTGTTGGTCCGGGAATAAAAGAAGAAGTTGCCCCGCTCTCGCACGAATCCTTTCGTGTGACACAAAGAGCGTCGAAAAAGAATATAAAACATGAATCCTGCTCTTCAAAGAGTTCCTTATAAAAAGCTGCGCAAATGTCTCTGAACTGCCCCCAAATAGTGTCTAACTTTTTGGGGGCAGTTCACTCTGACTTTGCACTTTTTTTGTGTTCTTATAAATCGTAAACCTACTAAAAGTCTCCTGACTTTTTACTTATTGTTCTAAATGACTTAATAAGTAAGATAAATCATCTATTTTTGAATTTAAAAGAATATAATGAAAGAAGGATATGTAATTCGGGATCAAACTTTACCACATTTTATTACGCCCACAGTTGTCGACTGGATAGATGTTTTTACGCGTCAGACTTATAGAGACATTGTAATTGAAAGCTTAGATTATTGTATTAAAAATAAAGGAATGATTTTGTACGGTTATGTAATTATGAGTAATCATATTCATATGATTGTACAATCTGAAGATGGAAAATTATCAGATTTAATAAGAGATTTTAAAAAGTTTACAGCAAAAAATATTTTAGAGAAAATTAAAAACAGTCCTGAAAGTAGAAGAGAATGGATGTTAGAACGTTTTAAACTAGCAGCGGAAGGGCATAAAAGAAATAAAGAGTATCAGTTTTGGCAATACGGAAATCATGCGGAAGAAATTTATTCAACAACATTTATGTGGTCTAAGTTGCATTATATACATTTGAATCCTGTGAGAGCCGGATTGGTTGCAAAAGCTTCAGAATATATCTATTCTAGTGCATGTAATTATGTTAATGACTCAGGATTATTGGAAATTGAAAAAGTTGATAATCCAATAGTAAATGTTTTAGATCCGAGATCAATAACTCTTTATAATTTATATTAAGTTTAGTTTTAAAGTCGGAGACTTTGAGAGGTTTTCGTTTTTCTGATTAAATTTTAATAAATGGCGCAAAGTCAGAGACATTTGCGCAGCATGTGTAAAGGGGAGACTTCGGGGAGCGGGTTTGTTCAACTTCAATTTTACGTTTTGTTGACGAAACAATAATTTTTTGGATTTTATGGAAAATTGCAATTCTCGATCTCCAAAAATCAAAAGGTATGGTTACAATTTCTTTCATTGCATCTTCATACCAATGGCACAAAGTTGTTGGATAATAAGCATCTATTTTCTCCCAATTATTTTCTATTTTGTGTATTGTAATATCGATAATTTGATCTAGAAAACGTCTTTTTCTCAAACAACAATTAATATCTTCGAGAGATAAATCTGCGATGGATTTATTAATATTTTTAGCATCAAAATCACTCTGATTGTAATCAATTGAAAAATGATAAAGTGTAAGTGATTTGAGATCGTGATTAGTCATGCTTAATGGCGGTTAACGGCAGTCTGTGAGGGAAACTTTGTTTGTTCTTTTTCAAATATAGGAAAAGAATGGTATCCTTTAAAACAAAAAAGCTCCAGATTTCTCTGAAGCTTTGTTTAGTAATGTTGTAAAGTAGAATACTTAAAAATTGGTATTTACTTTTTTAGAACGATCTGCAATGTATGACATAAGCCATGTTACTTGTCCGTCCTTAACAAAGTATACTTTCTTTGTTTCTAAATTTGGAATGCTTTCCAAGAAGTTCTGAAGAATATTGTTTGCCGAAATAAGGTATTTCTGGTCATATGTGCTTAAAACTCTTGCAATTTCCTTATTAGTTTTAGCAAGGTTTGTAAACTTTACAAAATTATTTTTCAGGATTGCATCATAATTGATAACATCTTCAAGAGTTAGTGTAATATAATGATTTTTAATATCTTCATCATAATAAAGCGTTGCAAAAGCCCATACAGCTCCACCCGATAAATAGATTTTTTCCTTTTTTAGCAAAAGAGGATTTGCATCCAGCATTTCTTTAATCTTTTTGCGTAGAACAGGGTTAAAATCAAAAGATTTTTCCTGAAATGTTGACATATCATTTGCCTGGTTTGGATTTACAACCGTTTTCTTTACCGCATCAGTAAGTGTCATTGTACCAAAATCAAGCTCCAAAGGTACAAACTCCAATTTATTATCTTCAAGCTCGTCAATGTATCCGCCTTTAGTAGTTTGAGCACCAATATCAAGTAGTGAAGCGTTAGAATAATCAACAGGAGGTATAGCACCTTTAACTAGCATTTTAGCTTCTTCGTTGACATTAATAATATCAAAACTTTTATTGGTTAAAGAACTAATTTTATTCTTTAAAACATCAATATTACGAGCAGACGAAAAAACAGGAGCTGCAACTATAAAAATGTTTTCATCGCGAAGTTTAAAATCCTCTTTTATTTTCTTCAATTGATCAACAATTATAACACTAACTTTATTGATATCTTCTTGAGGAAGTTCTCCCAAAGAACCAATATGATCAGCAAGACTAATTCTTTCATTTGCGAAATAAAGAATATCATAATCAGCTTTTTTGATATTATTTACTTCCAGAACAGAAACTTTAATTGCTCTGCGTCCAATTTCAATTCCGGCATAAACATTTTTTTGTGAAAATGAATTAATGGAAAAAAATAAATTTAAAAGAATAAAAAATAAAATTTGGGGTTTGTTTTTTTTAAGCATTGTGTTTAATTGTAGTTAGGGTATTATTTATTTTGAATAAGACTTTAAAGTAGTAGGTTGTGGTATTTGTGTGAAAGTCATAATTTTAAATTGAAAATAACGGTTTTCCGTATAAGATTGCAAATTTATAAAAACATTTACTAACATAAACGCAGTTATTAAGAAAACATGGGATTAAATTATTGTTACCATTTTTTTAAGTTAATGATAATTTATAACGTATTGAAAAAGAGTGACTTAGTAAATAAGAAGCAATAAATCATTTATTTCCACAACTTTTGAATATAAAACGGTGAGATTTTTTCTGGATTTTTGAGAATCATATTCCATATTAAAAACCAATAAAGTAATTTACCTGAAGGTGCATATTGCTCTCATTATGAATGTAAAAGATGTTTTTTTATTTTTTCTTTGTAAGAAATAATTGTATATCTTTGGGTAGGTTAAGATAATGTAGAATAATTTTTAAGTGATTTTTTAGAAAATGAAGAGCATAAAAAGTAATTAATCTAATAGTAAAAATATATAAAAAATTCTTGCGCAAGGATAGACAAAAGCCCCAATTGTCTTTAATTGATTTGAGGTATTAACTAATTTTTTAAAACTTTATGTTATGATAAAAAACATTTTAAACCTAAAAGGAGTAACAGAATTGACCAAAAATGAAAAAAGAAGTATCACAGGCGGTTTGGCTTGTGTTGACGGTGTTTGTCCAAAACCAGGTGCTTACTGCTGTTTTGCCGGAAGCCCTGAAGGAATCTGCAGATTAAATGGACAAGGCTGTTTTTAAGTAAGAGTCTTAAAATTCTCCGCCATTGGAGAATTATAATAAATGTTGCGCAAATGTCTTTTTAGACTTTGCGCATTTTTTTTTTTGCTTTTATGAATCGTAAACTAAGATTATAGTATTGTGACTTTTTTTGGTTTTTAAAACTTAAAAAGTTCAATATCGCATACTTTCTTATAAAATAGAAAATTAAAATCTTTCAACTATTTTTAATCTATTTTGCTGGTTATCATATAAGATAACCATTTTGAATAAAAATAGTACAACCTTTGAATTATCATAAAATGAAAAAATAATTTAAAATAAAGTAATGGAAACTAAAGAAAGTAAAGACTTAGAATATCTTAAAAAATTAATGAGCAGGTATCTAAATACTTTAAAGATGCCAGTTGATAATACAGAGTATTATACTGCCGAAATCAAATTATTAAATTATGGAGAACTTGGTTGTGTTATTTCCAACATGCTTAAATTATGCATTCTTGGATTAGATACTGAATCGCAAAAAATCTCAAAGACGATCAAGAATCCAACAATCGATGTGGCTCTTATTTTAGAAGTTGTTCTTCAGTTGTTTCCTGTGGATAAATTTGAGTTACTAAGCTAAATTAACGAGTTGCTTATTGTAGATAATAATAAAGAATCCTGAAATCGTCCATCTTTTTACTGCTCCACAGGTTTTTGATATGTTCCAAAAAAGATCATAAAATAATTAAAATAAAAAAAGCTCCAGATTTCTCTGAAGCTTTGTGCTAGTAGCCCGTAGCGGAATCGAACCGCTCTTACATGGATGAAAACCATGCGTCCTAACCGATAGACGAACGGGCCTACTTTTGTAATGCGGGTGCAAAAGTGCAACTATTTTTGAGATACACAAAATGATTTTTGAAAATTTTTAATTTAAATATTCTAAAAATATCACATTTAAGAATAATCAATCACAAATAAATGGAGTTAAGTATAGTGTATTTATTTGATTAATAATTGATTATTTTACGTTTAAATAGGAGTAAAACCTCTTTTTTTCTTCTTTTATTAAAATGAAAAAAAAATATTTAAATTGAAAAATATTTGTTTTTGAAAGAATATTCTTTATATTTTTAATCCTTAATTTTAATTAATGTTGTTTCAAATTTATTTCATTTAGGGAATACTATTTCAAATTCTCAGAAAATCAGTTTTAAAGTCAGAGATTTTATGAAGTTTCCATTTTTGAATTATATTTGTTTGAAATGACGTAAAGTCAACGGCATTTGATTAGCGTTGGGATGGTTTATAAGTGAGTTTTTTAAATCTCAAGTTTGAAACAACTAAAGATATTTATTCAATATTATACTCGAAAAATTAGGAAAAAGAATAATTATGAAAGCAATAGGAATTAAAATATTTGGTGTGATTTCTATAGTTTCTATAATCTTGTTTTTTTTATTTTTTTTATTTCTACTTTTTGAAGGACATGTTATAAGAAAAGATATTGAGCTAAATGGTAAAATTACCGTTGGAAAATATATCTCACACCGCCGATTTAAAAAAGGTCAAGTTAATTATTTGAGTTTTAATATAGGTGGCGTAAGATATAAAGGGGAAGGCGGACATCCTCCTGTTGCTTTTTCTAAAAATATTGGAAAATTTTACAAGATTCGTTATTCTGAAAAATTTAAAGGATCTATAAAAGCTTTTTTTGATGAAGAAGTAACAGATACCACAGAGATTATGAAAGCAGGCTTCACAAAAAAAGAGATATATGTTTTGGGAAATGATTCTCTTTATGCTCGTGAAGCATCTTTTAAGGAAGAAGTTTTAGCAATATTCGATAGTAAACAATAATCAGATTTGCGGGATGTTTTTCTAGCTATAAGTTATTATGGATTTTCGATAAAATTTATAGCTCCCTTTCAAAAGAGTTCATTGTGAAAAGCAGCACAAATGTCTTTGACTTTGCGTTTTTGTTTTTAAAACCTTAAATCGAATGAAAGTTAGAGATATTTGCAATGAATGGTTTATGGAGAATGTATATTACACTCTTTCTATCTTAAAATAAGCTAGTTCTTCTTGATTTCGTATTAAATTATCTAATCGTTTAAATCCAGCTTTTTGCAATACATTTTGTGATCCGCTGTTGCTGAGATCTGTTATAGCTACAACTTCTTTCGTATTTGTATTTGTAAAACTATATTGAGTTATAGCCTTACATACTTCTGTCGCAATGCCTTTTCCCCAATATTCCCTACTAAGTACATATCCTATTTCTATTTGGCTTGTATTATGTACAAAGATACGAGCAACACATATTCCTATAAAATTATTATTTGTAGCATCGAATATTGCCCAGCGGCTAAGATTTTTCTTTTCATAATTTTCAAGCAATTCATCAAACATTTCCAAATATCTTTCCGGTGAAGCATTAGGAAGGTATTGCGTAACTTGATTGTCTTTAAAAAGATCTAAAAATGTTTGTTTTTCCTGAGGTAAAAATTCACGAATAATTATTCTTGGGCTTTGGTAAAGAGTAGACATCGATTATAGTTAATAGTGTGATAATAATTTAGAAGTTCTTAGCTAAAATTAATAGCCAATTTTTCTTTTGTAAATGCAGACGAATTTACAGAAAATAAATAACCAGAACAAACCTCCCCACTCTCCAAAGTGTGCTATGAGTTTGCGTAATTCATCTAAAGCATGTAAAAAAGAGATTTTACAAAATGATACGAGTGTCTAAATTTCTTGTTTGACAATCGTTGTTTTTCTTTGACTCCGCTCAGGTAGACAAAAACACAAAGTCATACAAACGACAAAAGGCCTGGATTTCTCTGAAACTTTACTTAGTAGTTCGCCGAGGCGATGGATATGAGACCCACCCACGAGCTAAATTTAAAAAAACACCATCTTTTTCAAGTGGTGTTTTTTTTTAGTAGTGGGAACAGGGTCATGCTGAAACTATAATATTTAAATTTTATCGCTTGTAATAAGCAACAATACTTGCTTTTGCTATTGTTTGATTCCAAAGATTAAAACCTACGACAGCGGGATTTGTATTTTCGTTGGTTCCAAGTTTATCCGTTTTAAGTGCATAAACTGTTATTATGTACTCATGAAATCCGTGGCCTATTGGTGGGCAAGGTCCACCAAATCCTTTAATACCGTAATCTGTAATACTTTGAATAGCTCCTTTAGGAATTAAATTATTCTTTGTTCCTGCATTGGTTACCAATTCATTTACGTTTGCGGGAATATCAAAGACAACCCAATGCCAAAATCCGCTACCAGTTGGTGCATCAGGATCATACATCGTTATGGCAAAACTTTTTGTTCCCTCGGGAGCATTTTTCCATAGCAATTCCGGCGATTGATTTTCACCAGAACAACCAAATCCGTTGAATTCCTGTGTTTTAGAGGCTTCTCCTCCCAGATCTTTACTGGTTAATGTAAAAGTTTTTTGACCAAAAATTGTGCTTGTAAAAATTAAGGATAACACCAAAATTAGATTTGCTTTTTTCATTTTATCTTGAATTAAAATTTTAAACAAATTTAGATTCAGTAAGGTAAAAGAAACTATAGGGAAAGGTTCAAAAAGTATAGCCAGAAGCTCAGATTTTCTGGTGGTGTTTTGGCGTTACGCCATACTTTAATTTGTAAGCCTGTGTAAAGCTCGACAAGTTTTCGTAACCTGCTTCGAAATAAACTTCAGATGGATTTTTTTGTTCCTGTTGCAGTAAATATTGTGCAAATTCAAGTCTTTTATTTTGAAACCATTTTATGGGCGATTCTGAATAATGTTTTTCAAATTCTCTTTTGAATGTTGACACACTCATATTACACAAAAAGGCCAATTCTTTCAACGTCAATTTATTCAGGTGGCTGCTTTCAATAATCGTAGTAAATTTTTGTGTAGCATTGTCACTGTTTATAGCCAAGGAGTAAAGAAAATCAGTTCCGTACTTTTCTATTAGATAGAACATGATTTCTTCAAACTTAACTTCCAGTATTTTCTTTTGTAAATCTTTTGAAAGTTTTGAGATATCCAGTAAACTGTATACAAAACGTTTTATAAATTCATCATACTCAAAAGCATAAACTGATTTATATACTTTTGATTCGATTTTATGCAATTCATTTTTTTGAATAAATTTTGATACAATTTCATTTTTAAAAAATAAAACGACACTTCTATAATTAGAATTGCCGGAACGTTTTTCAGTCATCAAACAATTTCCTGATTTCATTACCAGAAATTTAGAATCGTTTATGGCTATAGCCGAATTATCAAAAAAAACTTCCTTTGTTCCTTCAAGTAAAAAACTAAAGATATTTTGATTTAAAATGATTTGCTGCTTAGATATCTCTTGCGAAGTGCTATAATTAAAAATTTCAACAAGCTGAGAATTTTCTAAACCCAATTCGTCTGGAAGTATTACGGTATTCATAATATTAATTAGTTGTATCTCTTAGGATTTATAAATATAAACAAAAAAACTCCTCCTGTGGTGCGAGCGTCTCAGTCATGAACGCAAAGTTACTTCAAAGTAATCCAAAACAAAAAAGCTCCAGATTTCTTTGAGGCTTTTTCTTAGTAGCGGGAAGTATTTAAATATCTAACCAGTTTATCGAATATTATATTAGAATTATAGCATGTGCATCGTAAAATTTGATTTTGCAGATTTGTAATATTTTGTTTGAAGAAAAAAAACTTATAATTTTCAGTATTAAGTTTTCTGGTTCAAATCCCATCAAGGTTATTTAAAAAAAAATTATGAGAAAAAGAGGTGTTTTTTAGCCTATAACATACGTTTTGCCGTATTTGGGTTTTGCGAGAATTATCGTTTTAATTTGTATTTTTGTTTAGTCGAAAATATTCGGTTTCAAAATTTCCAAACACGGCAAAGCGCGAGAACGTTAGCGTTCATTTTTAGTGAGACACTCTAAAATTTTTAAGAAATGAAAAATATACCGACACTTTATGAATGGGCAGGTGATATGAAAACTTTTGAAACTTTGTTTACAAAGTTTTATGACAAGGTCTTGAAAGATGATTTATTAGGCGAAGTTTTTATAAATATGTCACAAGAGCATATAAAACAGGTTTCACATTTTGTCGCGGAAGTATTTGGTGGTGACAAACTTTATACAACCGAAGATAAAGGAAGTCATTCTATTATGATTGGCAAACATATTGGCAAAATGCTGACTGAAGAAAAACGCCAGCGTTGGGTACATCTTTTATTGCAGACAGCAGATGAAGTAGGTTTAAAAAGCGACCCGGAGTTTCGTTCTGCATTTGTAGGTTACATTGAATGGGGAACACGGCTTGCAGTTATCAACTCACAACTTACAGAAAATTCAATGGCATCAAATGAGCCTATGCCTAAATGGGGTTGGGGAGAAACAGGCGGACCTTATACTTCAAATGAAAACTAATATAAAAGAAACATCTAAAAATTTTCATCATCGCCTGGGGATAAGGATTTGATGCCGAATAGGTGATCTTAAGGTAGTTTTGATAACAATAACCTGATGTTACTTAAAACAAGTTTAGGTTCATCAAGTTGAATAAAATGTCCTGACTTTATTGTTTTTATATGTGTAAAATCTTTTACTCCTGTCTTAAGTGATTCCTTAGAGTCGTACCATAATTGTCTATCGGCTGAATCATGTTCGGCATCAATTTTCATACTTGTTATTGCGATAACCGGAACGTCAGGCAAATTAGGTAATCCTTCCATATATTTAAAATCTTCTATTAATTGAAGAGTTTCTAATGCTATTCCCGAATTTTCACCATAAGCAGCTTTATAAGTATTATAAAATGAGTCTATCTGACTCTGTGAAAAATGGTTGTACTTTTCGTGAGAAGCATCAACAAATACTAAGCCGGCAACTTTTTTAGGATTTTTTATAGCAAAATCTCTAATAATCAATCCACCTAATGAATGCCCTACCAGGATTACTTTTCTGTCGTTTGCAAATTTATCTATGACTTTTTCAAGCTCACTTCTTAACTTATTGATATTTCTAGGTTCAGTGTTAGATTCTGATTTTCCGTAACCAGCTCTATCATATAATAAAACGTCAGAATCTAAAAAATTAGATATGGACAAGATCTCCGAAGATTTTCCGGTGCTGTACCACGACGTATGATCGTTTCCATGACCAGATTCAAAAACAACTAAATATTTTGATTTTTTTGATACAATGTAGGTCATCAGTTTATGTGTTCCTAAATCGATTACAGTTCCCGGATATTCGGGAGAATCTTTTTTATCATCATCTGAGCAAGAGACAAAAGAGAACGTATAAATTATAAAAGTTAAAAGACATAATAATCTAATAATAGCTTTGTGTAGCTTTGATTCGCGGTGTTTTTTTCTTAAGGTCATTTGTGATTTTTAGTTTTTATTGAAAGTAAAATCGATACAAATATTAGTATTATTTACCATGAAAAAGTTCTGATTTATGAATCCGAACCTATTTAAAACAACTAGAAATTTCCTGTTTGTAAAAAATCATACCACAGCGAGGATTGCTTTTTTAAATTCAGATGGAGTTTGATTCGTCATTTTCTTAAAAGTAGTATTAAAGACTGTTTTAGAATTAAAACCAACTTCAAAAGCAATTCCCATTAAACTCAAATGCTCCATATTAGAATCCTGAATCATTTTTTTTGCTTCCTCGATTCGATACGTATTAATAAATTGATAAAAATTTTCATTACAGCCTTTATTTATTATATAAGACAGCAGATGAGTTGAAATATTCAATTGTGAAGCCAATTTAAATAAGCTTAACTCCGGATCCAAAAAAGGTTTTTTATGATCCATTACCTGAAGTAAAATTGATTTCATTTCTTTTAATTCATCATCAGAAATTAATTTTTTCTGATTGCTTTTCAATCCGGAAGTTTCATTTATAAGGATGTCAATTTCTTTTTTTTCTTCATTATTAAGCGGTATAATTTCTTTTTGTTTTAAAGAAAAATAGGCTATAATAAAAATGCAGACAAGATAAACCAGACCAGCAAAATTGTCAAATAAAACACTCGTTTTTGCTAATTTTAAAAAAATATCAATTAACCAAAGACCAGTAATTATCAACACGCATATCACTACTTTTTGTAGCCATTTTAAGTTGATAGTATTCATGTTAGAAGTGTACAGAAATAATTTTTTTTGATAAGTAGTTATTTCTCTGTACGCCATAATAGCATAAGTAATAACCTGAAAACAAAAAATTAAATTAAAAACTGTAATGATTACAACAGCATTTTTTTTATCAGCATCAGTCGAAGGTTGCTCTAGATTAATGAAGACTGAAACTAAAAGTAAAAATAGCATTATAAAAGCAAATGCAAAATGCAAATTATCTTTCGTTCGCCATTTTCTGTTAGGATTAACAAAATAAGCAACAGTAAAATAAAAAACCGGGGCTACTATATAATCCGTTAATGCCAAAAAATCATTTATGGGCATTCGTATTTTTAAAAACTCAGTTTTTTCTAATAAGTCATTAAACTGAATAAGGAATATGCACAAAATAAAAGAACCAAACCATCGATTAACCTTACTGTTTACTTGATTAACATTAGCAAAGATTAAAAATGCCAGTAATAAAGTCGTTCCTGCAACAAAGAAGCTGATTAGTTGATCCATTAAAAAAAATAATACATATATGTGTTTGATGTTTTTTGAGAATGATGAAATAAACAAATATATACAAATCAAAGTGTTTTCTTTTGAATTGGTATTCTAATAAAAAATTAGCCCGCTTGTGAACGCAACAGGATGTTGAAAAAGAGGGGTAAAACGAAAAAGCTCCAGATTTCTCTGAAGCTTTTATTTTGATATTTTTATAAATGATTATTTCTTAAATTTAATATTTTCAGATATGAATGAAAATTATTCGGAAATTATTTATTGATTAATTTTTCAGGTCTTGTCATCATTTCATCTTTCTCTTTCAAGACTTTGAAAATGAGAAAAACTTATTTTTCTTTAATTATAGTAGTGAAAATAGACTTAGCGAAATAGAATTTCAAATGGGAATTGAATTAACTATTGAAAACATAAAAATTGAGATAGGAGAAGATATAAATAAAGCAATTGGAACATTAGAATATCCATACTCAGAAAATGATGATGGAAATTATTTTTTCAATGAGCTGAAATTAAATATTGCGAATGACAAATATATGGGTGGCAATGGAAACAGTTAATCTTCTATTTAGCAAAGGATGAATTAGAAATTGATAAATAAAACCGAATGTTAGCACTTTTTACAATTGATTTGATAATTGGATTAAAGGAAAGTTGGTTTTGTATTTGGAATGATTTGGCAAATTCAAATAATAGGATTAGTTTAGTCCCAAGTCTGCTTGTAGCGCCAGAACGTTACCTCATATTATAACAACAAGACAATTATGGACCACATTGATAATACATATCGAATTGAAAATGCAAAGAAATCATTATTAGGAGTGTCAATTGGAGATGCGTTTGGTGATAGTTTTTTTGGCGATTTAGATAAAATTTCGGGAAGTATTTATTTAAGACAGATACCTGAAACTACATGGGAATTTACGGACGACACAGTAATGTCAATTGCTGTTTTTGATGAATTAGAAAGAAATGGCGATATAGACCAGGAAAACTTACTAAAACAGTTTTGTATAAATCACGATTTAGATACAAACAGAGGTTATGGTGCAACTTTGAGAAGGCTGTTAAGAGAAGTTCAAAACGGTGAGAATTGGCAGGAAGTATCAAAAAGAGCATTTGACGGACAAGGTTCAATGGGAAATGGAGCTGCAATGAGAGTTTGTCCAATTGGTGCTTTCCATTTCGACAATTTTCAAAAAGTGAAAGAATTATCAATAAAATCAGCTGAAATTACTCATTCAAATATTGAAGCGATTACAGGCGCTATTGCGATTGCAATTGGTACTGCATTGACAACTCAAATGAAATTTGACAGGTGTGTATTAACACCAATTGATTTTATAGATAAAATTTTAAAAGAATTACCAGATAGTGACACAAAGTCGAAGATTTCAAAATCTAAAAGCGTACCCTACAATTATCATATTGAGACTGTAAAAAGCATTTTAGGTAATGGTATAAATATGACTGCACAAGATACAGTACCTTTTGCAATTTGGTGTACGGCATATAATTTACAAAATTTTGAAGAAGGACTTTGGAAAGCAGTATCTATTTTAGGTGACAGAGATACTATTTGTGCAATGGTAGGTGGAATGTCTATAATGTCATCAGATGATTTAAAGATTCCTTATTCTTGGACAAATTCGGTAGAAAGTATCGACAAAAGTATATTTAGAAAAAATGAATAACTTGATTAACAATCATTAAAAGTACTGGATGGTAAGGCAATTTGAAATAAAGTAAAACTGTTCATAACAGCTACAACAGATTTAGGCAATTGAGTTAATGGAAATTTGGTTTTGTATTTGGAATGATTTGCTTCACCTATTCGCTATAGCTCGGGTGGCAAATGTGAAGAATAAACTTGATTTAGTTCCAAAATCGCTATAGTATTAGAACATTAGATAGCATTTTAAACACACACACTAATGAAAATATATCTTCCCTTAATTTTGTTGTTATTTCTTTCCTGTAATAATAAACAAAAAGGATTAGAAAAAATACTTTTAGAAAAAGAAGGACCGGTTGAATTGGACTACTTTCATATAACTGTCCAAAGTTCTGATAAAAGTTATGGCTTTACGGAATCAAATCCAATTAAGGTTGGAGGCCGTTCCGAAAGTATGGGACCAAAAAACGAACGGAGATTTTTGAGTGCATTGAAAGGACCAAATGGCGAAACAGTGAGATTTTATAGACAAGGAAGCTGTTGCCTTTTTGAAACTCCAAATGTGGAAAAGGGCTTTAAGGGCTCGCTTGACATCTATAAAATATATTGGGAAGATATAACAGATACTTTAAAGATTTACATCAATATGTATGATAAAGACAGTTTAATGATTCCCTCAGGTTTAACTTCAAAAAAATGATTTTTTTGAGTCTGGAATTGATCAGGTTTCATGAAAAGCTGCAAAAATGTCGCTGACTTTACGTAGCGTAAAGAACAAGACAAATAATAAAAAAGCACTGAAAACCAATCATTTTTAGTGCTTTTTCGATTCTTTATAATTTACTTATATTATTTCAGTTGAGTAGTATTTACTCTTGTTGGCGTATCTTTTCCGCTAATAATCGAAGAAGAACTTAATGCAATTGATTTTATTATTTGGGTCATGTTATCAATATCCAACGTTTCAAATTCATCATCGGCTGTGTGGTACGTTAACTCATTATCCATTTTTGAAGTAGAAATGGTATGAGCAGGAACTCCAAGCTTGGCTAACGTAGCGTTGTCTGAGCGGTAAAATAATTGTTGGTCTGGATAAGGATCTGGATAAAATGTAAAATTTGTACCAGTTAAATTAGTTTGTAAAATCTGTCCCATATTAGACTTTTCGAAGCCTGTAATGTAAGCAGAGTTTTTACCCCATTTAGATTCTGTTCCTATCATTTCAATATTGAACATTGCAATCACTTTTTCTGGTGCAAGCTGTTTAGAAAAATATTTGGCTCCATAACCACCTATTTCTTCAGCTACAAATGTGGTAAAAATAATAGTACGCTCGTTGTTGTTTTGTTTTTTAAAATATTTCGCAAGCATAATTACTGCTGTTGTTCCGGCGGCATCATCATTGGCACCATTATAAATAGAATCTGTTGCCGAATGCGGAGCACCTTCTTCAGGAGAGCCTACTCCTAAATGATCATAATGTCCTGAAAAAATCACATACTCATTTGGTTTAGTTTTTCCGGGTAATATTCCAACAACATTATTCAATGTTTTTTTTGAGATTGTATTCGTTAATTCAACAGAAAAAGAGGTCGCTTCTATGGTACCAAAAACAAACACAATTGTATTGTTTCCTGGATTAGCATTTATTCGATCAATATGTTGAATATTTGGTAAAATATTATCAAATGAAGGGTCAACTAGTACCAAAAGATTTTTTGGACTTTTATAATATTCATTAAATTTCTCGCCAAATTTCTCCCCTTTATTGATTTTTACAATAGAAATATCGCTTTTTTCAGTTAAAGAAACTTGAGGAAGGTAGGAGAATGTTACAACTTGATTATTATTTATTTCTTTGCCATCAATAGTAATTTTTGAAGAAACTCCTTTTGAGACAGTCATCGAAAATTCTTGTCTGTAATTCGTTGCTGCATTGAAAGTTTTCAAACCAATTGCTGCAAACTCTGATTCTATAAAAGCTGATGCTTTGTCAATACCGGGAGTAAAAGTTCTCCTACCTTGCATATCATCAGCCGAAAGTATTTTTTCTACACGAGTTACTTCTTTGTTCGTAATAATTTTATCAATTGATTGTCCATGTACATTAAAACATTGACTTAGAACAAAAATACTTGCAATTATTTTTTTCATATTCTGCTTTTATAAATAATATTTTGGTTAAACCAAAAGTACATTAATTATTTGCAAAATTTCCATAATGCAAATTGCTATAAACGAAAAAAGCTCCAGATTTCTCTGAAGCTTTATTTTAATGTTTTTTATTAATGATTATTTATTGATTAATTTTTCAAGTCTTGCCATCATTTCATCTTTCTCTTTCAGCATGCGCTCAAACAAAGCAATCTTTTCTTCGTGAAGTTTTTTTAATTCTTCAACTGGATTATTATTGAAAATTTCAATTTTGTTATTGAACATTGCATTATCCGAGAAATTACACGAAATTAAATTCACTGCCTGTTCCTCATCAAAATTCTGAAAAGCTTCAACAGGAATTTTCAAAGAATTTGATATTTGATTAAGAATATCATCTTCAATTATATCTTTTTGCTCCAGCATAGAAATTTTCTTTTGATTCCAGTCATTTCCCAGATCAAAAGCCAATGCTTCTTGTTTGATTCCAAGCATTTCTCTAAAACGTTTAACGTTTCTTCCCTGATGTACTTTCTGTTCCATAAATGAGTGTTATTTTTCTAAAGGCTCAAAGATAAAGCCATTTGGCTTAAAAATTTTGAATTTCAAAGATAAAAATATATCATCTAAAATTGGGTTTGTGCAACTATAAATCGTTAACTAATAATTTGTTTTTTGATAGTAATTCCAATTCGCTTTCTCTCATATCTACTCCCATAATAAAACCAAGTTTGTTCTTATGTGCAACATCCAGTAATGTCAGAAAAGCTTTTGCCAGGTCATTGTCTTCAAAGTGTAAATTTTCTTTATCAAGAAAAAGAAGTTGAATATCTTCATTTGTTATCCAATTTGTAATACCCATACTATCTTGAGATAAAAAATCATTCCAATCATCAAGTTCCTCAATAATATTATAAGAGAGTGTTTTTATATGGATATTAAAATTTCGGGATACGCCACCTTTACCTAGTCCTAAATGCGGATTGAAGTCAGCACAAGTCTTAAATAAATAGTATTCCAAAAATTTACAGAACTCATAATGACCGTCTAAACTGCTTAAAAAAAGATTTTGATTATCATAACTAGTAATTTTATGAAATTCATGGTGAATTTTGAAAGTTTCGTCAAGTGAGTTCGAAATTGAAATAATTCTTTGAATATTTTGTTCAACAAGACTATTTAGTTTTTCAGTAGATAAATGAGAAATACCTCCAGTAGTATAATGCTTTAAAAATTCCAGACAGGATTGAGTTAAATCACCAGTTTTTCCTTTGAGTTCTGGAACTACCTCCTTGTAGAATTTCTTGTCGTCAAATAAATGTAAAGTACGCCAATATCCCATTTTTTTGATTTTTAAAGTATTTAAAAAGAAATCAAAGTATTGGTTTATTAATTTTTTGTTCTCTTGAAGTTCTTTATGAAAAGCTATTAATGTCTCCTAACTTCGCACTCGCAATCTGGATCAAAGTATAATAAACGATACTGATTGTTTTATAAAAGTAAATATAAACAAAAAAAGCTCCAGATTTCTCTGAAGCTTTTACTTAGTAGCAGGAACAGGGAACTCAAACCAGATTTCTTTGAAAATACAGGCTTTTAATTTTTACTAGTAGCCTAACGGGACAATTCTCAAACCATTTTACAAATGATTTTAAAAAAATGAGATATTTAGTAAATGATTATTAGAAAAAGAACTTAACTGCAGTCCTAGTTTACATAATTATTTTATGCTTTATTTTTTTTGTTCATTTTTTTCCTTTAATCTTTTTGCATTCTTTAGGCTATTATTAAGCATCCACTCAATCTGACCATTGACACTACGAAATTCATCATTAGCCCATTTTTCAATTGCTTTCATCGTTTCTGAATCAATTCTTAATGCAAATGACTTTTTTTCAGACATCTTTTTATTGATTTAAAGTACCAGTATTTATTACAGGTTTAGTTTCACTATCGCCACAAAGTACTACCATTAAGTTACTTACCATTGTTGCCTTTCTATCTTCATCAAATTCTATAATTTCTTTATCTGCTAATAGTTTTAAAGCACTTTCAACCATGCCAACAGCTCCTTCTACAATTTTATGACGTGCAGCAACAACAGCCGATGCTTGTTGTCGTCGTAGCATCGAATGAGCAATTTCAGGAGCATAGGCTAGATATCCAATCCTAGACTCTATTACTTCTATTCCGGCAATTTCTAATCGTTGCGTAACTTCATGTTCAAGCGCTTTGTTAACATCGTCAAAATTAGTACTTAATGTTACGGTTGCTCTCTCATCTTCAAAATGGTCATATGGAAAAGAACCTGCAAGTTTTCTAACAGCCGAATCTGTTTGAATTCTAATGAAGCCCTCATAGTTATCAACTTCAAACGTAGACTTAAATGTATCTTTAACTTTCCAGACTAATATAACACTAATCAAAATAGGGTTCCCCATTTTGTCATTAACCTTAATTTTTTCGCTTTCAAAGTTTCTTGCACGCAAGGATAAACTCGTTTTATTATAAAAAGGGTTTACCCAAAACAAACCGCTTTGTTTAATACTTCCCTTATAATCTCCAAACAATAATAGAACTTTTGAGCTGTTCGGGCCTATTACGATAAACCCCTTGGTTAAAAGAATAAATATTAGAAGTGAAGTTACTGCTAATATCATATTGTTTGAGATAAAACCATAAAGCGCTACTGCTATTGATAGTAATAGAATGACAACAACCAAATAGCCATTAAAGGGTATTAAAACTTTTTCTGTTTTCATAATGAGTAATATTTAAATGATATTAAATTGATATCATAAAGATATGTATTATTTTAATGTGAAAACATTTTTTATACTTTATAAATCTAAAAATAAAAGATATGGTTGAATTAAAGGACAAATAATCCTGATAAAACAGATTTGCAATTTGTGTTCTTGAAAAAATCAAAAAGGACTTAAAACAAAAAAAGCTCTAGATTTCTCTGAAGCTTTGTCTTAGTGGTTCTCCACAGCGAAGACTTGAACCTGTGTCCGCGGCGGCGGATATGAGCCAGACGAGCTATAAACGAAAAAAAACACGAACTTTTTCAAGTGATGTTTTTCTTAATAGCGGGAAGTATCGAAAAATCTAACCACTTTATATGCGAAATTTATTTTTCGTCGACTACCCTAATTGAACATTGCTGTAAAGTAAAAATAGAATTAAAGTTAAATCCTATCAGGTAAATTCAGTATGAGACAATTTTGAATTTTATGAACTCTTTAAATTAATAAATCTAAAACCTTTGGTGAAACTTTCAAATCGGATCGGAATTTTAAAATGCCCTTTATAAAATGTCTTTTTAATTCTTTTGCATTGTATATTGAAAATGGAGTATTAAATGTAATGGCTTTATAGATTATTGTGTTTTTGGAGTTGTCGAAATAATATACACAAATATCATAACCTACATCTTCACCCTCAGATAAAACTACATCATAGTTTTTCTGATCGGGATTTGGATATAAAGACTCAAAAGTTAAGGATTCAATAATTGTTTCATCTTTATAATGGTGTAAACCATTTTGATCAACTATTACTTTGGTGATTTTGTTTTTTCTGATAGTAATTGTACCCTTTAATACGACATATATCAAAAAAGATAAAAGAATTAGGGATAGTATGGCAGAAGAAATTTTAAATTCAACAGATTGCCTTGCAGATTCAATAATAACTATCTCTAAATTAATTATTGCTAAAATTATACTCATAAAAATAAATGCTCCTAGAGCCTTTACTATAAAAGTTGTTTTTGTTGATTTTAATGATTCTATTTTTGAAAATTCATTATTCTGAAAATCCATTTTTGTTAAAAGTTAGAAATTAAAACATTACAGCTGTGAAGCAAATTTAAGAAAGATAAATTTATTATTCAGGTTAACTAATATTTTTGCTTAATCCCCAACTTTTGCGCATGATCCATATTTATGCTTAATTTTTGCTGCTCCACAGGTTTTCGTGTTGATCCGGTTTTCGTGTTGATCCCAAATTCGTCCATAAATATAAAGTGCTATAAACGAAAAAACACCAACTTTTTCAAGTGGTGTTTTTCTTAGTAGCCCTAACGGGACAATTATCGAATCATTTTCCAGAGGATTTAGAAAGAATAAATATGACTTAATCAAGTGATGTATTTACTGTGTAAGGTATCGAATAAAAGCATCTTACTTTTTTTCCATCTTTAATTCCCGGGCTCCATTTAGGAGATAGTTTTAAGACTCTAATGAGTTCTTTTCCAGTTCCATAACCAAGATCTCGAAGGATTTTTATGTCAGATAAAGCTCCATTTTTTTCAATTATAAAGGTTGAATAAATTTTTCCTTTTAGATCTTTTTCTTCCACTTTGAAATTTTTATTTGCAAAACCGTTAAATCCACTTATTCCGCCAGGAAAATTAGGTAGAACATCTACATCTGCAGTGTTATGGATAGCTTCTTCTATTTCTTTTTTATAAACTATATCCCATTTATGACTATAAGTTTTTCCTAAAAAATTGTAGGATACAATATCAGAAGATTTGACGATCCAATATCCTTTAATATTTTTGAATAAGTAATATTGTTCTTTAAGGAAATTCTTCTCATTATTTATTATAGAAACACCTTCTTTGTAAATTATATAATCTGATATTAGTTTTAAATCTTTACTCTCAATTACTTTTGAAGTTTTAATGTATAAATAGTTTTTGTCAGCAATAAACCAATCAGAATAATTTGCTGAAGCCGCATCGATGCCCTCAATTTTCTGCAGACCTGATTTCCATGTAAAATAATAAACATTGGTATTGTTTTTAAAATACTCAGGTCCAATTCTTTTAAAGTTACTACCATTAATATCTGTTAATATCCCTTGGCAGTAAACTCTATTTCCTTTTTTATAAAAATTATAATCGTAGTTCTCTGCATTTGGTACTAATGTGTAATCTGGAGTGCCACAAGTGGGATATGATTCTACCCATTTACGTTTGGTATAGCCTTCAGGAATTTTTAAAGAAAAATCTCTTACTGCGGTATTAGTCTTTTTATTTTGACCAATTGCGATTGAAAAGATACTTAGGAATATTAAAATTAATATTTTCATGAGTTACATTTATTTTGGTGAATCGATTATGATATACTGTTTTTTAATCAAGACAATCATAAAACCCGCTTTCAATCTTTTTCATCAAATTTTTCACTAATTTACGATAGAACCTATTATTTTTTCTAGCGGCTTTTTTACTTTGAAAATAAATCAATCCAGTACCGGTCACTGTACCTAGATTAATCTCATAGCAGTTTTTATCTGTTATTAAAACCTTTTGGGTTTTAATAAAGTCTCCTTGAATAATTAACACGTCACCTTCTTTTGCTTCAATTTCAAATTTGCCATCATCATCTGTTTTTGTTTTTCTTTCCGTTCCTATTATTTCAATCGGAACTTCAGCAGCTGGTAAAGGAATGCTTGCATACTCGGAGTTATCAAAAACGAACCCTCTGATTAATTTGTTTTTTGCTTCGGCGTCTTGTCCAAATGAAAGAATAGTAAGATGGCAGAAAAATATGCAGATAATTTTTTTCATAAATACTATAAAATTGATTTAGAGCTTTAATTTTATTATAAACATTGGAAATTTATTTCAAATGTAATACTTCCGAAAATTAGCAATAAAAATGTAATTGAAGTTTTAAAATTTTTCTTATAATAAATATATATTATAAAATCGGAAAAGGTTGGGAGGGAAGAGTGATTTCTTTTAATATATTGTCAGAGGCAGCTATAATAGCTTCAATCGTCAATTTTACCTAATGGGACTCGAACCAATTTCCCTATAAAATAAAAGCTTTTTATATTTGATAAGAAATATTATAAGATTCATCGAACCACAAAAAGCCTGAGAAATATTGATTTCTCAGGCTTCACATATTTTTTAGTAGCGGGAACAGGACTCGAACCTGTGTCCGCCGCGGCGGATATGACCCCGACTAGTTAAATTTTAATAAAAAAAACACCAACTTTTTCAAGTGGTGTTTTTTCTTAGTAGCGGGAACAGGACTCGAACCTGTGTCCGCCGCGGCGGATATGAACCCGACTAGTTAAATTTTAATAAAAAAAACACCAACTTTTTCAAGTGGTGTTTTTCTTAGTAGCGGGAACAGGACTCGAACCTGTGACCTTCGGGTTATGAGCCCGACGAGCTGCCTACTGCTCTATCCCGCGATGTTTCGGGTGCAAAGATACGCCGTTTTTTGAGAAATCCAACGAAAAGATTAAAAAATGTTTTATTTTCTGTATTGAGTTGATATGACTACCTTTGCAAAATAAATAGTACACAAATGTCACATAAAGCAGGTTTTGTAAACATCATCGGGAATCCAAACGTTGGAAAATCAACGTTGATGAACGCCTTTGTTGGAGAAAGATTATCAATCATTACATCAAAAGCACAAACAACTCGTCACCGTATTCTTGGAATCGTGAATGGCGAAGATTTTCAACTTATATTATCGGATACTCCAGGAATCATCAAACCGGCTTATGAAATGCAGGAATCGATGATGAACTTTGTAAAATCGGCTTTTGAAGATGCTGATATTTTGGTTTACATGGTCGAAATAGGGGAGCAGGACTTAAAAGACGAAGCTTTCTTTAATAAAATTATCCACGCTAAAATTCCGGTTTTGTTATTGTTGAATAAAATCGACAATTCAAATCAGGAGCAATTAGAGGAACAAGTAGCATTCTGGACTGCAAAAGTGCCAAATGCTGAAATTTTCCCAATCTCGGCTTTACAGAATTTTAATGTACCGGAAGTTTTTGGAAGAATTATCGAATTATTGCCGGAATCTCCAGCATATTATCCTAAAGATCAATTAACAGACAAACCAGAACGTTTTTTCGTTAACGAAACAATTCGTGAGAAAATCTTGTTGAATTACAGCAAAGAGATTCCATATGCGGTTGAAATCGTTACGGAAGAGTTTTTTGAAGATGAAAATATTATCAGAATCCGTTCGATTATTATGGTGGAACGCGAAACTCAAAAAGGAATTATCATTGGACATAAAGGTGCAGCTTTGAAAAAAGTAGGTACTGAAGCTCGTGCTGATCTGGAAAAATTCTTTGGAAAACAAATTCACATTGAGCTTGTTGTAAAAGTGAATAAAAACTGGAGAAGTAATGCTAATATGCTAAAACGTTTTGGGTATAATCAATAGGAGTTTTTTGTTTCAGGTTTCAAGTTTGAAATGAGAAATTGAAACGTTTAGTATAGAATTGAAAACTGATACTGAAAACTGAAACCCTAGCCCCGATGGGAAGGAAAATCCTTTTGTGCCGGTCCCGAGGCTTCGGGAGGCACAAAAGATTGGAAGGAACAGCGGGAAACAGCTTCTAAAAATACTCCTGAATATAACAGGAAAAACAATAAAAAACTTAGGTACTTAGAAACTTAGTGACTTAGCCACTTTTTTAACTACCTTTGCAAAAAATTAAAATAAAGCATTTTGGGTTACAAGTGATTAGGTTTTTGGGGAACTAAAAATCTGAAATCTGAAATCTAAAATCTAAAATTCAAAAAAATGAATAACATTGTTGCGATAGTAGGAAGACCTAATGTAGGGAAATCAACCCTTTTTAATAGGCTGATACAAAGAAGAGAAGCTATTGTAGATTCGGTTTCTGGAGTTACCAGAGATAGAAACTACGGTAAAAGCGAGTGGAACGGAAAAGAGTTTTCTGTAATTGATACCGGCGGATATGTTCGTGGATCTGATGACGTATTTGAAGGTGAAATCCGCAAACAAGTAGAGCTTGCTATCGACGAAGCTGATGTTATTATTTTTGTGGTTGATGTTGAAGAAGGAATTACACCAATGGATGACGTTGTTGCTCGCTTACTTCGTAAGGTTACAAAGCCAGTTTTATTGGCTGTAAACAAGGTTGATAATGCAATGCGTGAAAAAGATGCTCTTGAGTTTTATAATCTTGGTTTAGGAGATTATTTTACTTTTGCAAGTATTTCAGGTAGTGGAACTGGAGATTTATTGGATGCCTTAATCGAGTCTTTTCCAGAGAAACCAGAACCTGTTCAGGAAGAAGTGGTTTTACCTCGTTTTGCTGTTGTAGGACGCCCGAATGCAGGAAAATCAAGCTTTATCAATGCACTTATTGGTAAAGAACGTTTTATGGTTACAGATATTGCGGGTACAACTCGTGATGCAATTGATACAAAATTTGACCGTTTTGGTTTTGAATTCAACTTGGTTGATACTGCGGGAATCCGTCGTAAAGCTAAGGTGAAGGAAGATTTAGAGTTTTACTCGGTAATGCGTTCTGTTCGTGCAATTGAGCATGCTGATATTTGTATTTTGGTTATCGATGCAACTCGTGGATTTGAAGGTCAGGATCAAAGTATTTTCTGGTTGGCTGAGAAAAACCGTAAAGGTGTGGTAATCTTAGTAAACAAATGGGATTTAGTTGAGAAGGATACCATGTCAACTCGTGATTACGAAGAGAAAATCAAAAAGGAATTAATGCCTTTTACTGATGTGCCAATTTTGTTCGTTTCGGCTTTAACGAAACAACGTTTGTTGAAAGCATTAGAAGCTACAGTTCAGGTTTTCGAAAATAGAAAACAAAGAATCCCAACTTCTAAATTCAATGAATTTATGTTGAAAGTGATCGAAGCTTATCCGCCGCCAGCGACAAAAGGTAAATATGTAAAAATTAAATATTGTATGCAGTTGCCAACATTAACGCCTCAGTTTGTATTTTTTGCTAATATGCCTCAATATGTTAAGGAACCATATAAGAGATACCTTGAAAATAAAATTAGAGAGAATTGGGACTTTTCTGGAGTACCAATCGATATTTATATCAGAGAGAAATAATATTCTCTTTTACAATATTAAAAAAGCAACATTTCGAAGTTTGAAATGTTGCTTTTTTTGGTTTATATAGAAATGGTAGTTAAACGTCGTAGAAGAACAGTTGTTCCAGTGGTGTACCGCCATCAGAATCTCCGTCGTCTCCGTTGTGTTTTCGGGTAGACGAATAAAGTTTTACAATATAGGTACAACGTGTTAAACTTGGCGGATTGTTTAGTTGTGAGCTACTACTTGTTCTTTCGTCAACAGCCGGAGCGGTATTTATTATGCCGTCTAAAATGTCCCTTTCTGTGATCTCACTATTTTTTCTAATGTTTAATTTGCAAGAGGATAAATAGGGATGGTATAGTGTATACTTGGCATGTAAAGTGCCGTTTACGGGAGAACATAGTGTGCTTTCTTCTAATTCTTTAATAGATAATTGTCTATAAATAGGCGTGTTGTTCATTACAACTGAATTCAGTGTTTTGCCATCGCCGCCAATTACGCCAAAACTGTTTGAAGGTTTGTCGATTACTTCTCTGATTTCAAATCTGACGGCAAATTTTTCAAGTGGAGTTTTGCTTCCTGCAGGAATATTTTGTCCCGGATTAATACTGTCTGGAGTAATGCCTACAGCGGTTGTTAGTTTGCTTGTATCCATTGAGATCAAAGTATCTTCTTCGATAACATTATAAAGCGCTAAATCTGCAGGAGTTAATCCTACGCCTATTAATGTTCTTTCGATGGCGTGGTTTACATCGAACCAGCCTTCAGCATCAAAATCGCTTTGATGACTCACAACTGATAGGTCATTTAGTATAAAGGAGAAAACTTTTTTGGTGAGTTTTGAAACTACACTGGGTACAAATAAACCGGGTGTTACACCAACAATTTTGGTAAAATTTGCTGCGGGTAAACTGGCTGTATTATTGGGTGCCGTTATGTTGCTTACTCTAAAACGATATTCGACTGGGTTTCCTGAGACTGATTTTAAGGAAGCTTGCCCTGTTAAACGTATAGTTGAGAACAATACATGTTTACCGGAACCTGCAAAACCATCGGCATCAAAATCATTAGAACTTAAACCATACGAAGAACTAAAAGCAAGTCCAATTCCTGTCCATGCACTTGGGATAGTTTCTCCGGAACCAATTACAGCTATTTCTGAACATAAATTAACACATAGACAATAGCCTACATTTTTGCGGGCATTTGCTTTTGTCTCGTTAATTAAAGTTGTTCCCCCTAACTCGGCTTTGAAATATACATCCGGACCGCTTTGAAAGGATAGAAAATTAGGATCAGTTTCTACATTAATCCACGGTGATAAAAAGGTTTTTTTGAAATCTACAGAGGTGTAATCAATTCTAAAATGCCCGTTAGCATCCGTAGTATCAGATCCCAGATTATCATCCGTTAGAAAATCGGCATCCATTGCAGTAACTTTTGCATTGGCGATAGGTTTACCCGTTTTGCAATTCATTAAATGACCACAAATAACCCATGCATCAAAATAATGACCTCTAATATAACACCACCATTTATATGCAATTGCATATTCCCATCTGTAATTTTGGTCTTGATTTTGTTTCTCAAGTTCTGTGCGCATTGACAAAGAGGTAAGGTGAAATTGTGGTATTTCATCTCTTTTTGGTTTTGGAAATTTTGGAGGAACCGTTCCACAAATAAAATCAATATCAATATCAGAACTCAGATGTCTTTCATCAATCGCAAATTCAAAATTACCTTTAGCATCCGTTTTGGCTTTGCCAATAAGCAGTTCCTGTCTTTGTTTCGCTTCATCTTCCGATACAAAATGAAATACTTCTTTTGCATTCGTCACCACATCTGCTGTACGGGTTTCTTTTCTGTACGGAAGATATATTAAAATTTCAACCCCAGATATAAACTCAATACAATCCTCACATACGTATCCTTTTAAGGAACCTTTAAAAATATTTTTCATGATAATTTGGTTTAAATTGCCTACTCTAATCAGTTTTCGACTTGTCTGTCATACTCTTTTTAGGATTTTCTGAAATGTCCTTGTTTTTTAAATTCTACATCACAAAGGTTTTGTATTTTTATAAGATAGAAGCAAGGCGAAGTACTCTTTTTATTAGGGCTATTTTACCCTTTTTATAGCCGTTTTTCTAAGGTGGAAATCAAAAATAAAGTAAACTTTAGAATTGAAAATTAGCTTTTGAATCAAAAAACAAATTTTAAAAACCCTGGCGGAATCAGAGGATTTTGAAGTATTTGAGATAAAAAACCTAATAAAATTTTGAATACGCCGTTAAACCTTTCAATTCTTTGTTAGTCTTATTGATTGTAACTAACCTTTTCTTATGACCAAATTTTTCACTTATTTTCTGTTTTTCCTTTTTTGTTATTCGGCAACTGCCCAAAATGATATTGTAATTAAAGGAACTATTATAGATATCAATACGCAGCTTCCGCTGGAAATGGCTACCGTTTATTTCTCGACCGTTAAAGATTCGACCGTTATTGAATATGCCACGACCGATAAAAATGGCGTTTTTAGAATTAATACAAAAAAAATAGATAAACCTGTTTTTCTAAAAGTGAATTATATGGGATATCAGCCTTTGGTTGAGGAACAAAAAGGGATTTTGGAAAGCAAAGATTTCGGGAAATTATATTTACTCGAAAGTGTGAATGCTTTAAACAATGTGGTTATTAAGACAGAAGCACCGCCAATTACAGTTAAAAAAGATACTCTGGAATTTAATGCATCTTCGTATAAAGTTCGTCCGGATGCCAATGTCGAAGCTTTGCTGAAACAATTGCCTGGAGTTGATGTGGATAATAACGGAAAAGTTACCGTAAACGGAAGGGAAGTAACGCAGTTTCTAGTCAACGGAAAGACATTTTTTGATAAAGATGGAGCTTTAATTCTTAAAAATTTACCTGCAGATATTATTAAAAAAGTTCAGGTTTCGGATTTTAAAACCAAGAAAGAAGAACTGGCAAAACAAGAATCAACTTCAGATTATTCGAGTATAAATTTGACCATTGACGAAAAGAAAAATAAAGGTTTCTTTGGAAAAATACTTGGCGGGTACGGTTCTGATGATCGTTATGAAAGTAGTTTGATGCTGAATTTTTTCAAAGATCAGCAAAAAATCAGTGTATTGGCATCTTCTAATAATATCAATTCGACGGGTTTTTCTATGGATGATGTTTTTGATAGTATGGGAGGAGGACGAAATAGTAAAAGTGTCAATCAAAATTCCGGAGGAGGAAAAGGAATTACGCAATCTAATTTGGCAGGAATTAATTATTCTGATGCATGGTCTAAAAAACTAGATGTTACAACCAGTTATAATTTCTCGAACTCGATTAACAATAATGATAGCAAATCAAATCAGGAGAACTTCTTGCCAACAGGAAATATTCTAACGGCATCAGACTCGAAAACAAGAAATGAAAATACTGGAAATAAAGCTAATGTAGAGTTAGATTACAGAATTAATCCAACAACGCATATTTATATTTCGCCGTCTTTCAACCAAACCAGAACAAATAGTGATTCAAAATCAACTACGGCTTCTGAGGATGAAAACGGACAAGCGTTGAACGAAAGCAAATCAGAATCTAAAAGCGAAGGCACAAATAATAATTTTGTCAATACTATTAATTTCAATAAAACTTTCGAAAAAGAATCTCGTAATCTAAGTGTGGTTTTTAATAACAACAACAGTAGAAACGATTCGAATGCAATGAATCTGTCTCAAACGATTTTTTATCAGGACAGTAAACCAAACGACGACAGAAATCAGAATAGTAAAAATAATACAAGCTCAGATTCTTATTCTCTGGATTTGGAATATACAGAGCCTATTACAGATTCGTTAAAAGTTAGATTTGGTACTGATTTTGACTGGGCAAAAACAATAAACGATCAAAAAACTTTTGATTTTGATGGGGCTACAGAATCGTATTCAGATTTGAATTTATCGTTAACGAATTATATTAGTTCACAACAAAATTCGATAAGTCCGAACGTGGGAATTACTTTGAAAAAAAGTAAATTAGTAGTTAATCTTACTACTAAAACTTCTATTATTAATTATGATAATCATTCGTTGTACTTAGGAAATTCAACTGATTTGAATAAAACTTATGCTTTGCCTTTTGCAAATGCCTTAATACGATATAAGTTTAGCCGTTCTAAAAATCTGACTCTTAAATACGATTATTCTAATTCGCTACCAAGTGCAGCTCAATTATTGCCGGTTCTCAATTTAATGAATCCGCTGAATACCGTAATAGGAAATCCGAATCTTAATCCGATAGAAAAGAATAGTGCGGGTATCGATTTTAAAAACTTTGATTTCAGAACTCGTTCCGGTTATAGTATGTTTATCAAAGCAGATTATTATAATAATGATGTGGTTTCGACTTCAATTTATGACGATAGCGGAAAAAGAACTACAACATACGCCAATATATCAGGAACTTATATCGCTACGATTGGTGGAAACTGGAATCAATCGGTAAAAAGAGATGCGCACGTTTTAAGATACGGTTTAGGAATCAATGGAAGTTATTCGTTTGATAAAGGTTTTACAAATGCCGTTTTGTACAACGCAAAAGGAATAGCTGTTACACCAAGAGTATATTTGACATATGAATATGGAGAATTATTATCTATTTCACCATCATACAGTATGACATATAATGAAACTAAGTATGAGAATTATACACGTGATGCGACTTCAAATGTGGTGCACAGAATCAATTTGCAGACAACGAATTATTGGCCGTTAAATTTTATTTTCGGAAATGATTTTGGATATACCTATAATTCTAATATCTCGGGCGATTTCAAGAAAGATTTCTTCCTTTGGAACACGAGTTTATCGTATGGCTTTTTTGATAAAAAGCTATATGCGAAAATCAAGGTTTATGATGTACTGAATCAAAATCAAAGTGCGACAAGAACAATCTCGGCAACCTCAATTCGTGACGAAGAAAACACGGTTCTAAAACGCTATGTAATGTTTTCGCTAGCCTATAAAATTGGAAATTTTGCAGCTCAAAAAGGATCTAAAAAAAGAAGAGAGTAGAAGGTTCAAAGGTTTTGAGGAACAAAGGTTTAAAGGTTTTTACCGTAGAGATGCACGGCAGTGCATCTTTTTTTGTTTAGATCAAATCAATTTCAAAGAAACTTATTTATTCCAGACATTATCTAATTATCTAAATTGACAAATTATCTAATTACCTAATTCTCCTCTCAATTCTATGATAAAGCGTAAAACGGATAATATCACGATCATAAAAATCAACACCGCTTGAACGTCGCTGAAAACTTTTTAGATAGCCTATTTCTAAACCAACATTAGGATTAAAATGATAACGTAATGCAGCATAAAGGCGGTTTTGATCGAAAGTATTTCTTTTGTTCTCTTTCCCGAAATTAAACATAACTTCGTCAGAAATAGTTGCTTTTATACTTCGTTTGTCTTTTTTCCAAAGATCAAAAGTCGATTGTAATCTGTAGCGAAATCGGTACGCAAAATAGTAATCATCCAGTAAGTCGGTTTTATTGGCTTTTTGTGTAAAACGTTCTTCGAGCTGAAAACGGTTATGAAAAGTTATTTTGGCAATATCATTAATAAAAGTAACATCCTGCTGAATTCGATATTCCGGAATTGAGTAATCAGGATCTACATTAGGATTTTGAGTGTTTACATTAAAATAAGCTAAACCGGCACCCAAATCTATATTTTTATGAACCCTGTAACGTCCCTGAACTCTTATCACAAATAAGTTTTCGTGAACAGGATTTAAAAAGCTTCGATTGTCAAATTCAGAATGAAGCGCCCATTTTTCAGTTAACGGCAAAATATTGTAATAACGAATCCAGGTTAGTGTTTGCTGATCTGTTTTTTTTATATTTTGTGCCAATAAAAAAGGACCTATAAAGCCAAATAAGAATAATAAACGAAGAAGTTTCATTAAATCTGTATAATTCAAGCTGCGAATATATACAAATGAGAATAGAATTATAGAGGTAACAATTGATTTTTAAATCCGTTTTAGATTTTATTTTGTGATTTCATGATAACAAAAAACGAGGTAAGTTTAAAAACCTACCTCGTTTTATGTATATAAAATTAACTAACGGGATTACAATTTATATTTCAAAGTGATTCCATATGTTCTTTGATCTCCAATTACACCTGCATATTGTCCTGTATTTCCACCAGCTGGCAATAATTGTTCGTAGTAATCTTTATTCAAAAGGTTACGTCCCCAGAAGTGAATAGATAAACCTTCGGAAGCACGGAAACCTAAACGAGCATTAAAGATTGCATACCCCGGAACTACTAAGTATTTTGAAGCCGAAGGGCTTGATGAAAATTCAGAGCGTGCATAAGAATCAACAGCTAAGAAAATTTTTCCTTTATTTCCAAAGAATTTTGCATCATCAGAAAGTTCACCTCCTAAAGATCCCGCCCATCTTGAAGCGCCAGGTAAATCAGTTCCTGAAACATCTTTGAATGCTACCGGAGCTCCAGTTTCTTCTAACGGAAGTGGTGCATTTGTAAACTTAACATAAGTACCTTCTGTATAAGTTGCAGCACCATTTATGGTCAGGTTTCGGTTAATTACAAAACTAGCATCCAGTTCAGCACCTCTTACACGCACTTTATCTGCATTTGCAAGATAACCACGGTTTACACCCAATTCAGCAGCCTGAACGTTTGTTTGAAAATCTTTGATCTCTGTATTAAAGAATGCAAGATTGAATACTGAATTTCTAAACGGAGAAGTTTTTACTCCAATTTCGTAGTGGTTTACTTTCTCGGGCTTAATTACCGCAAGTTCTAATAAAGGCTGACCTTTTGAATCTGTTGGAAGCCCGGCTACGTTTACACCAACTGGTTTGTAACTTTTTGCATAAGTTGCATAAGCGTTGATTTTGTCTGAAGCTTTATAAGTCAGGGTTATGTTTCCGGAAAAATCTGTGTTATCAGTATTTGATGTAAAAGACTGATCTGAGTAAACTGATTTTTTCAATGCCAATAATGCCGGATCAGTAGTTTGAAGACCTCCGTATGTTGTACGGGCATAATCTGCATCTTTCTTATCAAAATTATATCTTAAACCCGGTAATATATGTATACGTTCTGTAATTGCCCAGTCTAATTGTCCAAATACCGCAGCACTTGATGATCTGATACGAGCATCAGTTTTGATTCCGTATCCTTCAAAAAGACCCGGAGTTTTCCATAAAGAGCTAGTTGTGCTTTGTGCAAATCTCCATTGCGCATTTCCGGATTCTTCAGTACCATTTGTTTGTGATGTTTGGTCGATGAAGAATACACCAACAACACCGCTTATTTTAGAGGTAAGCTGACCTGCGTAACGAACTTCTTGTGTAAATTGAGTTTGTCTTGTTGGGTTTTGAGATTTCGCCAATACTTGCAATCCTGTAAAATCTCTGTCATTTGATGGATCCCAGTTCCAGAATCTCCAAGCAGTAGTTGAGGTAAGAGTTCCGTTTCCAATTTTTGTATCAATATTCAAAGATATACCTCCCATATCTTGTCCTGAACGCCATGGAGTATCGTGGTCAATTTTACGATCAAAAGCGTTAAGACTTGGAAGTTGATAATTTAAATCTTTTATGATGGCATCAAATTGACGATAACCAGCTCTTTGAGTAGGAGCAACACCGGCAACAACTTGTGCATATCCGTCAGGACGTTGTGTTGTGATATCTGCAGCCAATATAATATTTGTATTTTCTGAAGGCGTATAAAGTAATTGCCCTCTAATTCCTTGATTGTTTAAAGTGTTGGTAGGTCTTCCTGTAACCACATTATCAATTAAACCGTCACGTTGCGTGCCTGAAAAAGACAAACGACCTGCCAATTTTGAAGCCAATGCTCCAGTAACTGAAGCTTTAGCTTGCAAAAAGTTATAATTTCCGTAGCTCACTTCAAAGTCAGCACCAGAGGTAAAACTTGGTTTGCGAGTTGTAATGTTAAACGCACCCGAAGTTGTGTTTTTTCCAAACAATGATCCTTGTGGTCCACGCAAAACCTCGATTTGGTCTATATCAATAAAATCTAAAGTTGTAGCAGCCGGACGTGCATAATAAACACCATCTACGTAGAAACCAACTCCAGGGTCGATTCCGTCGTTTGTAAGTCCAAAAGGAGAACCAAGACTACGAATATTGATTCCGGTATTTCTTGGGTTCGAAGAGTATAGTTGTACTGACGGAACAAGTTCTTTAATACGGTTAACATTAAAAGCTCCCGTTTGTTCTGCTTGTTTACCAGTGATTACTGATATTGCAATTGGCACATCCTGAACTTTTTCTATTCGGCGTCTTGAAGAAACAACCACTTCGATTAGTGCATTTTCTTCGTTAAGGGTTACATTTATAGGAGCTGCTGGTAAAGCTGTAAATTCAAGCTCTGTTGTTTTATATCCAACATATTGTACAAGTATTGTAAAAGGAAGTTTTCCTCTGGTATCTATGGAGAATTTTCCTTTAGAATCTGTGGTGGTATTAGAAGTTGTTCCTTTAATGACAATGTTAGCTGCTTCTAATGGAATGTTTTCGCTAGTTAAAACAACACCTTCAATGTTTTGAGCAAACGAAATTGAAAAGGTTAAAAAGAATAGTATTGTAAGCGTATTTTTTATAGATTTTTTCATTTTTATATTAAGTATATGTGATTAGTAGAATTTAAATTAAAATTTTTTTTACCAACACATGCACATTATAAATGAATTATTTTTTACACTAGTGAATTGATTTTGTTTTCTTTGCAAAAGATTTTTGGTTACACCTGATGGACTGTAATTTACTTTCATAGGTTAAAATTTTGTAAATGGTTTGTTAATTATTTTTTGCAAATATATATAAATTCTATCGATCTACTAGGGAATGTGAAATATTTTTTTATTTTTTTATCAATGAGGCTATTGTAATGCCTTGCATCGCTTTAAGAGTTTCGTCGCGAATGATCATTAAACCGTGTCTTAAGCTGCATTCTTCCTCGGTTTTGCAGTCAGAGCATGGTTCGTAAAAGTTTAAAGAAGCACAAGGTAAAAGGGCAATTGCACCATCAAATAATCGGTGAATTTCTGCCAAAGTGATATCATTTTTAGATTTTATCAGATAATATCCACCAAATTTTCCTTGTTTACTGCTCACAAAACGTCCACGTTTTAGATCTAATAAGATTTGTTCTAAAAACTTTTTAGGAATATTGGCTCCATCAGCAATTTCTATTGTTTTAGAAATGTGATTTTCGTCTTGTTCTGCTAAATAAAGTAAGGCCTTAAGGGCGTATTTTGCTTTATGTGATAACATCTGTATTTAATTATAAATTGTGAATTATTAATTATGAGTTTTAGTTTAACTTGAAACTAAAAAAACTTGAAACCTGAAACAAAAAAACTTGAAACAAGGAAAACTTGAAACAAAAACTCTTTTACCAGCCTCCGCTAGAACCTCCTCCAGAGAATCCGCCGCCGCCAAAACCTCCTCCGAAGCCTCCGCCACCGCCAAAACCTCCACCGGATGATCCTCCGCCGAAACCTCCAAATCCTCCGCCACTTCTTCCAAGATTACTTAGAATAATAACATCGAGCAGGCTAGGACCTCCACCGCTATTATTGCCATTATTTCCTCCGCCGCCTTTATTTCGGGACAGTAAAATTAATACAATTACAACAATTACAATAAAAGGTAATATAGGAAAACTTTTTCCGTTGGATTGTTGCTTGCGTTCGCCTTTAAATTTTCCTTTAAAGACATCAATTATAGCATCTGTACCTTTATCAAGACCATTATAAAAACTTCCTGCTTTGAATTCCGGTATAATAATATTTCGGATGATTGTTCCGCCAATTCCGGCAGTTAAACGATCTTCAACTCCATATCCTGGATTAATGGCAATTTTTTTCTCATTCTTTGCCAATAAAATAACAACACCATTATCATCTTTTGCCGTTCCTCCAATTCCCCAGGTTTGTCCCCACTTGGTAGCCAGCTGACTAACATCTTCGCCTTTTAAACTTTCGATCGTAATGACTACTATCTGAGTTGTAGTAGAATCAGAATAACGAATTAGTTTTTCTTCAAGTTGAGCTTTCTCGCTTGCGCTTAAAATATTTGCATAATCATATACCGAAGTTTGAAGACTTGGTTTCTCTGGAATTGTAAACTGTGCAAAAATACAATTACAGGTAAAAAACGCTACTAGCAAAAAGGTAAACTGAAAAATTCTTTTGGAATTTGAGATCTTAGTTTTAAAAATTTTCATTGTTTATCCTTTTGATATTTCGTTTGATAATTCGTTAGTGTCACCTTCAGACCACGGAAAGTATTTTTTTAATTGTTCGCCGGCGTTTAAAATACCATCAACAATACCTTGTTTAAAGTTTCCTGATTTAAATTGTGATACCATTGCATCTTTGGTACAATCCCAAAAATCTGATGCTACAACATCATTTATTCCTTTGTCTCCACAAATTGCAAAAGTTTTATCTGCTACAGCAAAGTAAAATAAAACCCCGTTTTGAAGTTGAGTTTCATTCATTTTTAATTCATAAAAAACTTCTAAAGCTCTGTCAAAAGGAACTTTAGAAGTTGTTTGTTCTATATGTACTCTAATTTCGCCAGAAGTGTTTTTTTCGGCCACGCGAATTGCTTCAACAATTACTTGTTCATCTTCTTTGGATAAAAAATCTTCTACTTGTGACATTGGAGTTATTTTAGATATTAGATTAACGATTTTAGATAACAGTCTAGCCTAAAATCGTTAATCAAAAATATTAAATTTTCTTAGAATTTTACTTCAACTGGTTTATCAGCACCGGCAACAGCTTCAAAGTATGGTTTTTCTTTATAATCTAAGAACCATTTGTTTGGAATTGCAAGTATATAACCGTTGTAATCTTGTACAGCTTCGTTAAAACGAGTTCGTGCTGTTAAAATTTGATTTTCAGTACTAGCTAATTCATCCTGTAATTTCAAGAAATTTTCGTTAGCTTTTAATGTTGGATATTGCTCAACAGAAACTAATAATCTAGACAAAGATGAAGATACGCCACTTTGAGCCTGGTTATATTGCGCTAATTGCTCAGGAGTTACATTACTTGGATCAATGGTTACTGAGGTTGCTTTTGCACGAGCTTCGATAACAGCAGTTAAAGTTGATTTTTCGAAATCGGCAGCACCTTTTACTGTGTTAACTAAATTCCCAATAAGATCATTTCTTCTTTGGTAAGTTGTACTAACATTTCCCCATTCTTTATTAACTGCCTGATTTTTTTGCAAACCAGTATTTTTAATTCCAATTGACCAAAAAGCAATAATAGCGATAAGTGCTATAATAATTCCTACGGGGATTAACCATTTTTTCATATCTGTTTTGATTTAAGTTTGTTTCTAAATTTTATTTAATAAATATACTATAATTCGTTTTTAATTTCGTTTAATTGTGTTTTTATGGTCTCTAATTTACGTATTATTTCGAATTTATCTAATGTTTTCTTTTGTCCTTCTTTCAAATGTGTTTTAGCGCCTTCAAGAGTAAAACCTCTTTCTTTGACCAGATGATAGATCAATTGCAGGTTGGTAATATCGTCAGGAGTAAACATTCTGTTGCCTTTGGCATTTTTTTTAGGTTTCAAAATGTCAAATTCGCTGTCCCAAAAACGAATCAATGATGCATTGACATTAAAGGCTTTGGCAACTTCGCCAATGCTGTAATATCTTTTATCTTTTGAAAGCTCAATATGCATGTTTTTTTTCTTTATTTATTCCAAAAATACTACTTTTTGCAGTATTAATCTAATGATTGATTTTCCTGATTTGCCATTTGTGAAATTGCGACATATTCGACAGCTGACATATTTCCGTAATAAAAATTCAAGGGGTTTACGACTTTTCCGTCTTTATGAACTTCATAATGGCAATGTGGACCTTCAGATCTTCCGGTACTTCCCACATACCCAATTACATCGCCGCGTTTGACATGTTGTCCGGGTCTGCAGTTGTATTTGCTCAAATGGGCGTATAAACTTTCGTATCCAAAACCATGCCTGATCACGACATGATTTCCAAATCCTGATGCTGCGGCATCTGCTCTTTCTACCACACCATCGCCGGTGGCATAAACAGGAGAACCTGTGTTGGCAGTAAAATCCATCCCGTTATGCATTTTTCGCACTTTTGTGAAAGGGTCAGTTCTGTATCCAAAACCCGAAGCCATTCGTTTCAAATTCTCGTTACTAACTGGCTGAATCGCCGGAATTGCCAATAATAAATTACCTTTTAGACTTGCCAATTTCAAAATTTCATCTAATGATTTCGATTGAATCGCTAATTCTTTTGACAATCTGTCAATTCGTTTTGTCGTATTTAATACCAACTGAGAGTTATTATAACCTTCTAACTTTTTGTATCGATCTGGATCTCTAAAACCTGCTTTTCGAATAGAATCCGGAATTTCGGTTTTATTAAAATAAACCCGATATATATTATTGTCTCTATTTTCTAATGCTTCTGTAACATCATCAATTTCGTCCATTTTCTTATTCAGAATAGAATATTGTAATTTCAAATTCTCAATTTCACGTGCTTGCAAGCGATCTTTTGGTGTTTCGAAATAAGGAGTGTTGATTAAAAGTATAAAAACAAAGAAACCAAACAGCGCAGACGCCACTAAAAACAGTAATGCGTAACCAATTTTGATTCTTTTTCTGGTTTTTATTTTCGTATAAGCCAGATTTTCTGAGTCGTAATAATATTTTACTTTCGCCATATTTTAAAATACCCTATTTTTGCAGCTTGTAAAATAAGTTAGTCGAACAAATTTAATAAATGTTTCAGTTGTTCGAAGCTTTTTTTCAAGAATTAAATAATTAGATAATGTGTCAATTTGATAATTAGATAATGCTTTAAAAACGAAATTTATTGTTTTAAATTTTAAGTTTTAATTGAAATTTTCTAATAATCACATTTTCAGATTGATGAATTATCTAATTGACACATTTTCAAATTATCTCATTAATAAACATGAAATCACAAGACGTACGTAAACAATTTCTAGATTTTTTTAAAAGCAACGGGCACTTAATCGTTCCGTCGGCTCCTATTGTGCTTAAAGACGATCCAACCTTAATGTTCAATAACTCGGGAATGGCCCAGTTTAAAGAATATTTTTTAGGAAATTCAACTCCAAAAAGCAAGAGAATAGCGGATACGCAAAAATGTCTTCGTGTGGCCGGTAAGCAAAATGATCTTGAAGAAGTTGGAATTGATACGTATCACCATACCATGTTCGAAATGTTGGGTAACTGGTCGTTTGGTGATTATTTTAAAAGAGAAGCGATTAATTTCTCATGGCAATTATTGACGGAAGTTTATAAAATTCCAAAAGAAAATATTTACGTTTCTGTTTTTGAAGGAAATAAAGAAGAAAATGTTCCTTTTGATCAGGAAGCATGGGATATTTGGAAGGAATTAATTGATGAGGATAGAATTATTCTTGGAAATAAAAAAGACAATTTCTGGGAAATGGGAGATCAGGGACCATGCGGACCTTGTTCTGAAATTCATGTTGATTTACGTTCTGAAGAAGAAAAAGCATTAGTTTCAGGAAAAAGTCTTGTAAACAATGATCACCCTCAGGTAGTTGAAATCTGGAATAATGTATTTATGGAGTTCAACCGTAAAGCGGATGGATCATTAGAAAAACTTCCTGCACAACACGTAGATACCGGAATGGGATTTGAGCGTTTGTGTATGGCTTTACAAGGAAAAACGTCTAATTATGATACGGATGTTTTTACGCCGCTTATCGAGAAAGTAGAACAAATTACAGGATTAAAATATACTTCTAATGAGATAAAAAACATTTCAGAGGAGCAAGATAAAACCAATATTGCGATTCGTGTAGTAGTAGATCACGTTCGTGCGGTTGCTTTTGCAATTGCCGATGGTCAATTACCATCAAACACTGGTGCTGGTTATGTAATTCGTAGAATTTTGCGTCGTGCGATTCGTTATGGATTTACATTTTTGGGTACGAAAGAACCTTTTATCAATAAATTGGTTGAAGTTCTGGCAAACCAAATGGGAGAATTTTTCCCGGAAATCAAATCACAGCAACAATTGGTTACGAATGTAATTCGCGAAGAAGAAGCTTCTTTCTTAAGAACTCTTGATCAGGGATTACAACTATTAGATAACGTAATTGCACAAACTAAAGGTTCAGAAGTTTCGGGAGCTAAGGTTTTTGAATTGTATGATACGTTTGGTTTTCCAAAAGATTTGACAGCTCTAATTCTAAAGGAAAAAGGTTTCTCCTATAATGAAGAAGAATTTGAAGTTGAATTACAAAAACAAAAAACACGTTCACGTGCAGCGTCAGAAGTTTCAACAGAAGACTGGACTGTTTTGATTCCTGGAAATGTAGAAACTTTCGTTGGTTACGATAAAGTAGAGAATGAAGTGAAAATCACCAGAATTCGTAAAGTGGATTCTAAGAAAGACGGAATTTTATACCAAATCGTTCTTGATAATACGCCGTTCTATCCAGAAGGTGGAGGACAAGTTGGTGATAAAGGAACATTAGTTTCTGCAAATGAAACGATCGAAATCATCGACACTAAAAAAGAGAACAATTTGATTTTGCATTTTGCGAAACAATTGCCTGAAAATATTGAAGCTGGTTTTGTAGCAAAAGTAAATAACGATTTAAGAGGTTCAACTTCTAAAAATCACTCGGCTACGCATTTAATGCATTTGGCTTTAAGAAACCTTCTTGGAACTCACGTAGAGCAAAAAGGTTCATTGGTAAATCCGAATTATTTACGTTTTGACTTTTCGCATTTTTCTAAAGTTTCAGAGGATGAATTACGTCAGGTTGAAGCAAGTGTAAATGCGCAAATTGAAGCACAATTGCAACTGGTAGAACACAGAAATATTCCAATTAAAGAAGCACTAGATAAAGGTGCAATGGCTTTGTTCGGAGAGAAATACGGAGATAATGTTCGTATGATTGAATTTGGTGACAGTAAAGAGCTTTGCGGTGGAATTCACGTGAAAAATACAGCAGAAATCTGGCATTTCAAAATCATTTCTGAAGGTGCAGTAGCGGCTGGAATTCGTCGTATTGAAGCGATTACAGGGGATGCAGTAAAAGACTTCTATCAAAATCAGGAGAATACATTATCTGAAATAAAAGAGACCTTAAAAAATCCACAGGATATTTTAAAATCAGTGGCTTCTTTGCAGGATGATAATGCAAAACTGAAAAAGCAAGTGGAGCTATTACTTAAAGAAAAAGTAGGAGCATTAAAATCTGAATTAGAGAAAGATTTTCAAGAAGTAAACGGCGTAAATTTCCTTGCGAAACAAGTAGATTTAAGCATGGCATCGACAAAAGATTTGGCTTCGGCTTTAGGAAGTTCAAAAGCTGATTCTTTTGTGTTTTTAGCTTCTATAGAAGATGGTTTACCAAATATTCACTGTTATATCTCTAAAGAATTGGTAGCGAGCAAAAGCTTAAATGCAAATGCAGTTATCAAAGAATTAGGAAAATATATTGAAGGAAACGGAGGAGGTCAGCCTTTCTTCGCATCTGGAAAAGGTAAAAATGCAAATGGAGTTGCTGAGGCTTTGGCTCACGCAATTGATTTTGTGAAGTAAATTTTTTTATTTCGCGCAAAGACGCAAAGTCGCAAAGCTTTTTATGCTTTGCGACTTTTTTTTGTTTTATAAAAGTATATTTGTAGGTTTTTACTTTAAATTTTTGAAATGACCGAAAATGAAATTTCTGCTATTGTAGTTGATATCTGTTACAAGATGCATGTGAAACTTGGACCAGGTTTGTTAGAATCTGTTTATGAAGCAATTTTATATTACGAATTAACTAAGAAAGGATTATTTGTCGAAAGGCAAAAAACACTTCCCGTTATTTGGGATGAATTAAAACTTGATATTGGTTTTCGAACAGATCTAATTATTGAAAATAAATTGATTTTAAAAATTAAATCAATTGAAAAAATAACAGAAGTTCATGCAAAACAAATTATGACATATTTAAAAATTACAAAAATGAAATTAGGTTTGCTGATAAATTTTAATGTATCACTGATTAAGTTTGGTATTACAAGGATTGTTAATAATCTTTAGATTATCCGTAAGAATATTTATTAGAATTATGATAGAAAAAAACTTACGGAAAAAGCAAAATCGCAAAGGATTAAAAAAAACTTTGCGACTCTGCGTCTTTGCGCGATTATTTTTTGCAGCTAATAAAAAACTTACTTACGTTCCCCAATTTGCTGGCGCCACATAGCGTAATACAAACCTTTCTCCACAATCAAATCCTCATGTTTACCGGATTCAATAATTTTACCTTGCTCAAGTACAAATATTTTATCTGCGTGCATTACAGTAGATAATCTGTGTGCAATTAAAACTGTGATTCTGTTTTGATCGGATATATTTCTGATTGTAGCATTGATTTCTTCCTCAGTAATAGAGTCTAATGCAGAAGTTGCTTCATCAAAAATCAATAAATTTGGATTTCTTAAAATAGCACGTGCAATAGATAAACGTTGTTTTTCTCCACCCGAAACTTTAATTCCGCCTTCACCAATTGTTGTGTTTAAACCGTCTTCGGCCCGATGTAGCAATTTTTCGCAACTTGCTCTTTTTAAAGCGTCGTATAAATCTTCGTCGGTAGCATTTGGTTTTACGAACAATAAATTTTCACGAATTGTTCCTGAGAATAATTGTGCGTCCTGAGTTACAAAACCTAATTGTTTTCTTAAATCCAGTAAATCAATTTCGGTAGAATCAATATCATTATAAAGAACTTTTCCTTCGGCAGGAGTATATAAACCAACAAGTAGTTTTACTAAAGTCGTTTTTCCGGAACCGGATGGACCAACAAAAGCGACGGTTTCACCTTGTTTAATGTCGAAATTAATATTTTCAACCGCTTTAAATTTTGCCGTTTTATGTTGAAAACTCACATTAGAAAAAAGCAAAGACTGAATTGCTCCAACATGTTTAGGATTCTTCGGACGAAATTCTTTTGGAGCACTTAATAAGGTTTTGAAATTTTCCATTGAGACTTTGGTTTCATTCAAAGCAATAATGAAATTCCCTAATTCTTGTAAAGGACCAAAGATGAAGAAAGTAAAAAATACCATCGTTAATAAATCACCAACGATAATTTTATTTCCAAACAAGAAATAATACAGCGTAAAAACAACGCAGGTTCTTAAAAAGTGAACCGTTGTTCCCTGAATAAAACTCAAACTTCTTATAAAACGGATTTTCTCCAGTTCAAGGTGTAGAATTTTAAACGTATTTAAGTTCAGACGTTTTTCTTCCTGATACGTTAATCCAAGACTTTTTACAAGCTCAATATTTCTTAAACTTTCGGTTGTAGAACCCGCTAAAGCATTGGTTTGATTGACAATTTTTCTAGAAACAATTTTGATCTTTTTTCCTAAATAAGAACTAATCAAAGCGATAATTGGAGCTGTAATCAAAAAGATAATCGAAATACGATAATCGATTCGGGCAACATAAACAATTACGAATATGAATCCAATAATAGTTTGAAAAATAAGAGAAATTGAGAGTGTGATCAGTTTTTCGGAGTCAGAACGTACTTTAGTTAATTTACTTAAAGTTTCACCGCTTCGTTGATCCTCGAATTCTGCAAACGGTAAATCAAGAGATTTTTTAATTCCGTCAGTATACATTTGGGCTCCGGTTCGTTGAATCACAACATTGGTAAAGTAATCCTGGAAGTTTTTGGTAATTCTGGAAATCATGGCGGCACCAAGCGAAAGACCGAGCCAGAAGGATAAAGATTTTATAAAACCAATTTCGTTTCCGGCATATTTATGCAAACCAACACCGCAATCCTGCATTAATTTACCCGTAATTACAGAGTCTGATAAGCTGAAACAAATGTTGATAGAAGCCATAATCAAAGCAAAAAGCAACAGCATTTTGTGTTTGATTATATAAGAATATAGTAATTTCATAAGTAGATTTAAATTTATTGGAGATGCAAAAGTAGTGAATAGTTTGGCTCTGTAAAGTTGCTTTTAGTTATTATAAATCTAAATTTTAATTACAGCAGAAATTATCAATATGTCTTTTTAATTCTTTAATGTTTTAATTTTTTGTGGAACATATTTTTTTAACACTGGAATAATAAAAAGTAAGAAAAAAGCCTGGTGTTTTTGATTTTTTTTACTTTTGCTAATTTTTTATTAAGATAATTTCTTGTGTATGTTGCTTGCAATTAAGGTATTAGGAAATGTTTGAATTATATTATTTGTTTTACTGTGGAATCCCGTAAGGTTTTGCTTTTGGGTTGTATTAGGTTTGCGCCAATAACAAATTTAACAAAACAAAATGAAAAAAATTTTATGCCTTTTTAGTGCTTTAGCTTTAATGCTAACTTCTTGTTCAAGTGATGATTCTTCATCAGAAGCAGCATCTGGAACATTATTACCGAAAAAAATTGTTGAAACAAGTGTTGAAAACGGAAAATCTGGAAGTGTTACTTATACTGTTACTTATGATGGAAATAAGTTAAAAGACATTGCACTTTCTGATGCTTCAAGATCTGTGTTTACTTATACTGGAGATCTTATTACAAAAGTTGAATTGTTTTATTCAAGTGAATTACAATCCACAGATGTATATGCTTATGAAAACGGAAAACTAATATCAAAAATTACAACTAAAGCTTTTGGTAGTACTCCTCCACAAAAATTGACTTTTGTTTATAATGCAAACGGAACAGTTAATGCAAATCAATCTGAAATAATTGATGGGAAAGAAGTTAAATACGATACTACAACTCGTTATACTTTTGCTAATGGTAATATGATTTCTTCTGAAATTATCGATGGAGTTTTAAGAGAAAAAATAACAAGTACATTTGATGATAAGAAAAGTCCATTTGTTAATGTAACAGGTGTGAAACTTTTATTAGACTTGGATAATCATTTGGAATTTGATTTTTATTCAGCAAATAATAACGTAAAAAGCGTTACTCAAACTTATGATAACGAAGGAGCTCTTGAAGAAACAGCAACTGTAGCAAGTACAAATAAATACAATAATAGCAATTTCCTAACAGAAGTATTTGTTGGAGACGCTCAAGATTCTTTTAAATTAGAGATTACTTATTAATTTTCTTTTTAATACAATTAAAAATCCCCAAGCCTCAATAATATTGAGTTTGGGGATTTTTTTTTGATTATTATGGAGTAGTTTGTTCTTTAGAACTTATTTTGTATAATCTGATACTTTATATAACTTACCTAATTTTGAAGACCATTTTATAGTTCCATCGTATGAGTTCTTGCTCCTCTTATTATAAGATTACCTTTTGCTTCTAGATGATATAAAGTCTGTTTGTCGTATAATAATGTGATTACTAACAGTTCATTAGGTCAGAAAGTAAGGTTTAATTGTAATATGCCCTATAGTGATGTAAATAAGACTTCTAATGAAGGATATTTTTTGTTGCAATGATTCCATTTGTGGGATAATTTTAAACAATAAGTATGAAAAAGATTTTCTTTTGTTTTTTTGCATCTTCGTTATTTATTATAGCCTCTTGTTCTAACGATTCTGATCATCAAAATAATAATTCGATTTTGCCAAAAACAATAACTTCGAGAGATTCTGATAATATTTCCCAAGATATTACGACTATAAATTATGACGGAAATAAAATTGTAAACTTACTAGCCAAAAGTTTAAAGATTGATTATAGTTATGAAGGGGATAAAATAGTAACACAAAGAAGGTACTATTTGAACGGAGAAAAGAAGTCAAAATACTACGAAGCTACCTATAGTTATGCAAATGATAAATTACATAAAGTTAGTTTATCTGATCATGGTAGAGAAAAGGAATATGTATATACTTATAATAATGACGGGACAATTAAAAAGCAAACTTACGAGCTTGGTAATAAAATAAGTTTAGATAAAAATGGTGAAGAAATATTTTTTGTTGTCGATGGCAATATAGTTAAATCAGAATATAATTGGGGAGGAGATCAAAGTGATATTGTTACTACTTGTATTTACGAATATGATTTAAAAAATAATGTATTTAAAAATATTACAGGCTTAAATTTATTGCTGGATCAAGCTGATTTTCTAAGTGAGATAAATATTTTTTCAGGTAATAATGTTATAAGGCATAAAGTTTCTACAATTCAGGGACCGTTATCTAATATTCAATTTGAGTTCTACTCTAATAAAATGAAATATGAATACAACAAAAAAGGTTATCCAACTAAAAAAATAACTTATGATTATACTGGAAGAATAATTAATATTATTGAATATACCTATTAATTCAAAAAGAAGATTAGCAGTATTTGTTTTTTTTATTGGTAAAATTATTAATGTGTGGTTTTAAGTTTTGAATGCTTTAATTTTTATGAAATATATTTTTATACTAGAGTAAGAAAAAAACTTGTTGTTTATAGATTTTTTTATTTTAGACTATTTTTTTTACTACGGTAGTTTACTGTCTATGTTGTTTATTGTTATTGTGTTAATTGATATTTTTAATCATATTATTTGCTTTTAATGTGGAATCCCGTAAGGTTTTGATTTTAGGTTGTATTACGTTTGTGGTAATAACCAATTTAACTAATCAAAAATGAAAAAAATTTTATGCCTTTTTGGTGCTTTAACTATTTTATTGAGCTCTTGTTCAAGTGATGATTCTTCAAATGCTTCAGACTCAGTTTTACTGAAAAAAGTAGTTTTAACAGGAACAGAGGGAAAATCAACAGTAAATTATAAATATGATGGAAATAAGCTCGTAAGTGTAATTGATGATTCAGGAGAGATAAACATGCATTATACTTATACTGGGAGTTCAATTACAAAAATAGAATTTAAACTTCCTGATGGATCTGTAGAGCAAACAAACACATTTACCTATGGTACTGATGGGAAATTAGCAACCTTCTTAAGAGTTGAACTTGATAATGATGAATTAAGAGGATATAAAGAAGTTTACACTTATAATGCAAATGGTACAGTTTCAGTAAAATCATATGGAGGAGATGATAAAACTCAAACTGATGCTTCAGGAACTGCTACAATTACATTTATTAATGGAGATGTAAGTGAAGTTACAAGTACTAATTCACCAAATCATAAATATGTTTATGATGCAAAAAATAATGCGGCAAAAAATGTTTTAGGTTTAGATAAAATTTCTTTTGTAGATGGAGAAGGAACTGGTGTTTTTCATAACGAAGTTTCTGATACTTCAGGAGAAACTGTTTGGTCAACTTATAGTTATACTTACAATTCAGCGGGATATCCTGAAAAAAGTGTAGATGATGTAGAAGGACTAAAATATACTTCAGAATATTTTTATTAATACATAGGGGGCAAATTTGAAACTAAAAGCCAGAAGCATTTGCTGATGGCTTTTTTTGTAAAAAATAGTCAAAATTTATACAAATCAATTTTATAGAATTCAGAATCCAAAGATCAATAATTTAATCAATTATATTTGCTGACCGAAAACAAATACCACAAAAAATGAAAAACCTTTTATTACTTTTTAGCGCTTTAACTTTATTGCTAACATCTTGTTCTAATGATGATAATGATTCTTCTACAGAAGATACATCGATTTTACCTAAAACCATTTCTTATATATATCCTTCGGCTATGTTGGGTACAAATAGCACAAGTACTATAACTTATTCCGGAAATAAAATTGTAAGCACCGTTGAAGAGGATTCAAAAACAATATTTACATATGATGGTAATGTGATTACAAAACAAGTAAAATTTGACGTAGATTCAAAAGATGTAGAAACAAAAGACACAGAGGTTGTATATACTTATGAAAATGGGAAATTAAAAACCAGAATTATAAAAGAATCATTTAGTACTGAATATCCTAACGGAGAATATATTTATAAAACAGTATATACGCATAGTTCTGCTAATCTAGTTTCGTACATAAACTACTACGTTAATGTTGACACGCAAGCAGAAACAAAAAGTAGTGAAGGTAGTTTGACCTTTAAAGACGGTAATCTTGTTAAAGAACAGTATAAGCAAACTTCAGGCTCTTCAACAAGAATATATGAATATGATACAAAAAATAATCCTCTAAAAAATGTTACAGGATTTAATTTGTTATTAAGTGAAATAAGCGAATTTGGAAAAAATAATAGTATAAAAATTAGTATAAGCTCAGGAAATTCAGCACCTACAGATTATTTAACAACTTATACTTACAATGATAAAGGCTATCCATTAAGACATACATCATTTGCAGGTGACGGCAAATCTATAGAATATGAAATTGCATATACCTATTAATTAATTGAAATTTGAAAATATCAAAAACCAAATACTTCTGTATTTGGTTTTTTTATTGGTAGAAATTGGTGAAATTCGTGTTTAAATTAAATCACATGCAATTCAGAACCCAAATACCAATTTCTAAAACGAGTAATCCAATTGATTATAATTCGAAAGTAGTATCTTTTGGTTCTTGCTTTGCAGAAAATATGGCGGAGAAATTCGACTATTTTAAATTTCAAAATACCACAAATCCGTTTGGGATTATTTTTAATGCGGTTTCGATTGAGAAGTTATTTGACCGAATTGTTAAGGAAGAGTTTTATACAGAAAAAGATGTTTTCTTTTATGATGAACGTTGGCATTGTTACGAAGTCCATTCGGATTTAAGCAATTCAGACAGACAGGAATTACTCGAAACGCTGAATAAAGCTATTTCAGAAACCAATAAACAATTACAAGAAGCCACACATATTATTATTACCTACGGAACTTCCTGGATTTATAGAAGTATAGAAAGTGACGAGATTGTTGCCAATTGCCATAAAGTTCCACAGAAGCAATTTTCTAAAGAATTATTATCGGTTGACATAACTCAGAAAAGCATTCAAAACACAATCGAACTTATTCAGGTTTTAAATCCTCAGATAAATTTCATTTTTACCGTTTCGCCGGTACGTCATATTAAAGACGGTTTTGCCGAAAATCAATTAAGTAAATCGCACTTATTTGCGGGACTTCATTATAATCTGCAATCTAAAATCAACAATCTAAAATTAGAATATTTTCCGTCATACGAAATCATGATGGACGAACTTCGGGATTATCGCTTTTACGCCGAAGATATGCTGCATCCAAACCAGGTTGCAATTGATTATATCTGGCACAAATTCAGCGAAAACTATATTTCTGAAAACAGTATTTCGACGATGCAGGAAGTCGAAGAAATACAAAAAAGCCTGCGTCATCGAAGCTTTAATCCAGAATCAGAACAACATCAGAAATTCTTAGCTAAACTTCAGCAAAAAATAAAAGCCATAGAAGAGAAATGGTCACATATTAAATTTTAAACAACATTCTTTGAGTTTTTTTTAGAAAAATATTTTAATCTTTAAAAGTCATAATGTATTTTTTTATTAGGTTTTTAATGTTTACAATTTATTGACTAGCCTCCAGCTTTAGCTAGAGTTAATTAAATATGTTAATAAATGGCTTTAGCCAAAATGCATAATTTTGGCTAAAGCCATCCAATTTGATTTTTATGTAAACTCCAGCTAAAGCTGGAGGCTATTCAAAGCGATCTTTGCGCCTTCGCGCCTTCGTGGCAAAATAAAAAGTAAGAAAATAATTATTTGCCACTAAAATTTTAGAATAATTGCAGGTAATTGTGTAAATTGTTAAAGTTTAATTTTTTCAATTTTGTAAACTGTAGAAATACAGCCTTATAATAACGCAACTATAATCTAATGTGTTTTATTGACGTATGAATAAGAAACCAATTCATTTTCTTAAAAAAACACTTCGTGTGCTGCTTTGGTGCGTGGCTTCGGTTATTGTGCTTTTATTACTTCTGATTATTTTAATTCAAGTTCCGTCTATTCAAAATTATGTAAAGGATAAAGCGATTACCTATTTACATGATAAAATTAAAACCAAAGTTTCCTTAGATCATATTTCGATAAAATTCCCTAAAGATGTAGTTCTCGAAGGTTTTTATTTTGAAGATCAAAAAAAAGACACTTTACTGGCGGGAAAACGTCTTGAACTCGATGTCGATTTGTTTAAACTGGTAAGCAGCGAATTAGAAATTAATTCAGTTTCTCTGGAAAATGTCAAAGCCAATATTTCACGAAATAGAGAAGGTGTTTTCAATTTTGATTATATCATAAAAGCTTTCGAATCAAAAGAACCAAAAGTAGAAGAACCAAATAGTAAACCTTTTAAAATATCAGTTGTAAAAGTAAATCTGGACAATGTAAACTTTAATTTTAAAGACGATTTTTCTAAAAATGATATCAGAGTGAAACTCACACATTTTGATACTAAGTTCAAAGAATTCGATTTAGATAAAATGAATTTCGATATTCCGAATATTGATTTAAACGGATTAAAAGTAGTTTTGAATCAGGATGTTGTGGAGAAAATTGCCGAAGTTTCGGTGAAAACTGTTGATACAATTTCGAAAAGAAAAGATTTCAGTTTAAAATTAGGCAAAATCAAATTGGCAAAAATTGATATTGCTTATGATAATAAAGATTCCAAACTAGATTCCGGTATAAAACTGGGGAATCTGGATTTATCCGTCAATAAAATAGATTTGAATAATCAGCTTTTGGACTTTGATTCTTTTGAATTAAAAGATCTAAAAGGGAATTTGTGTTTGGGGGCAAAAGACAAACAAATTCAAGCACCAAATTTAGATACAACAGCAATAAAACAAACAGGTTGGAAAGTAAAACTGACAGATGTTAATTTAGAAAACATTGCTTTCAAATTTGATGATATGCAATCAAAACCACTTTCAAAAGGAATTGACTACAGCCACATGAATTTGGATAAATTCAATTTTAAAGCAGAGAAATTATATTACGGGAATGATACCATTTCGGGAAATATAAAAGCGTTAACGGCAAATGATAAAAGCGGATTACAGATTCAGTCTCTAAAAACAGATTTCTTTTACGGACCTAAAAATGCGTATTTGAATGGTTTGTATTTGAAAACGCCGCAAACACTTCTTCAAGATAAAATAAAAGTTAGTTATTCTTCAATTGCCGCAATTTCTAAAGATCTGGGGAATCTTTCTTTAGACGCCAATTTAAAGCAATCAAAAATTGGATTTAAAGACATTTTGCTTTTTACTCCCGATTTACAAAAAACAAATCCATTTAAGAGTAATCCAAATGCGGTTTTGTATTTGAATACACGCTTGAGCGGAAAAGTAAAAGACCTGAATATTCCACAATTTGAAATGAGCGGAATTGGAACGACAAAAGTCGCCCTTTCGGGGAAAATAAAAGGCTTGCCAGATGCTCAAAAAGCCTATTATGATTTAGATATTAAAAAGCTTTCAAGTACCTCAAAAGATATTTATTCGTTTGTACCGGCGGGAACAATTCCGAAAAACATTCAATTGCCTTCGCAACTTAATTTAAGTGGAAAATTTAAAGGTTCTGTTCGGAATTTTAAAACTAATTTGGCTTTAAACAGCAGTTTCGGAAATGCAAAAATCGATGCTTTATTTGATCAGCGTGTTAAGAGAAAAGAGAAATACGATGCGACCGTTTATTTGTTCGATTTTGATTTAGGAAGATTAATCAAAAACGATTCGATTGGAAAAATTACGCTTAAAGCGAAAGTAAAAGGCAAAGGTTTAGATCCGAAGACAGCTCAGGTACAATTTGATGGTTTGGTTCAGAAAGCAGTTTTTAATAAATATACCTATAAAGATTTGGCTTTAAAGGGAAATATCGAAAATGGATCTTTTGCAGTTAAATCCGGAATGAAAGACCCAAATCTAAATTTTGATCTTGTTGCAAGCGGAAACACAAAAGACAAATATCCAACGATTCAACTAAAATTAAACTTAGATATTGCCGATTTAGAAAAGCTGAATCTTCACGCCGGACCAATGAAATTGCGTGGAAATGTAGATGCGGATATTGCCAATAGTAATCCTGATTTTTTAAACGGAAAAGTGTTCCTTTCAAATATTCAGATTTTGCAGGACGCAGAACCAATTGTTTTAGATTCGGTTCGTGTAATTGCTTTTGCGGATAATAACCGAAATAATATCAAAATCTCATCTCAGTTTTTAAAAGCAGAAGTTGACGGAAAATACAAGCTAACAACATTAGAAGCTGCAATAAAAAAATCATTATCTAAATATATTGATTTAAAAAGCCCGAAAGAAAAAGGGGAATCAGACGAACAAAGATTGGCTTTTACGCTAACAGTTGATAACGACCCGATTCTGTTTAAATTGGTTCCGGAATTGACAGGTTTGGAACCGTTAAAAATTACAGGGAAATACAATAACGTAACCGATTCTTTAGAAATAAAAGGAACGATTCCGAGAATTGTTTACGCAAATAATACAATCGCCGACGGAAAAATAAATATCGAAGCCAAAGAAAATGCTTTAGAATATCAAATTTCTGTTGCCACAATAGAAAGCAGTTCTTTAAAGATTCCGTTTACTAGTTTATCCGGAAAAGTCGAAAATAATATTCTGACTTATGCACTTGAAGTGAAAGATGCAAAAGACAAACAACAATATTTCATTGCCGGACAATTTAAAACGGAAGACTCTAAAAACATTTTTAAAATTGATGCAGAAAACTTTGTTCTGAATTACGATAAATGGAATGTCGACCCGGAAAACACAATTGAATTTGGAGGAAAGAGATTGTACGTCAATAAATTCTTTTTAGAACATTCAGGCAATGAACTTAAAATACAATCACAAGGAATTCAGGACAATGCACCATTACATGTTGATTTTGTAAACTTCAAGATTGAGACTATTATGAATATGGTCAAAAAAGATGAAGTCTTGATGCAAGGATTGATTAATGGAAATGCGGTAGTTGAAAATGTAATGACGAAACCAACTTTTACATCAGACATAAAAATTGATCAATTTGCATTTAAAGGTGAACCTGTTGGAGATATTGCTATAAAAGTCGATAATAAAACAGACAATTTATTGGCAGCAAATGTTACGCTAAGCGAAGAAGGAAATGATGTAAACCTTACAGGGAATTATAAAATTGACGATGGAAATCTGGATTTTAATCTCGATGTAAATAAGTTGAATATCAAAAGTATTCAGGGTTTCAGCATGGGAAATCTTACTGAAGGAACAGGTTATTTAGCGGGAAATTTTAAAATTACAGGAACTTCGGATGCGCCAAAAGTAAACGGAGAATTAGATTTTAAAAATACAGGTTTCAGAGTAACAAAGTTTAACTCGTATTTTAAAACCGAAGAAGAAAAAATAACACTTCAAAACGATGTAATTACATTTGATAGTTTCACTTTTCATGACGAAAATGACAATGAATTAACGATAAACGGAACAATTAAATCAGAAGATTATTCCAATTTTGATTTTGGATTAACTGTTGTTGCAGACGATTTTAGAGCGATACATTCTAAAGAAAAAGACAATGACTTGTTCTATGGAGATTTGATTTTAGATAGTAAATTAAATATCAAAGGAACTCTTGCAAATCCTGTTATTGGCGGAAATATCAAAATAAATAAAGAGACTAAATTTACTGTTGTTTTACCACAGTCAGATCCTTCGATTGCGGATCGTGAGGGAATTGTAGAGTTTGTTGATGAAGATAATCAGTATCTAAAACAAACGGCAGCGATGGAGCAAAAGCTGAATCAATCGCAGTTAATTGGTATGGATGTTAGTGTTGCTATTTCTATCGATAAAGAAGCTGAACTTACTTTGGTAATCGACAAAGGAAATGGTGATTATTTGAATCTAAAAGGAGAAGCTGAGCTTATAGGCGGAATTGATCCTTCAGGAAAAACAACTTTGACGGGTAGATACGAATTTTCAGATGGAGCGTATGAAATGAATTTCAATATGATCCGACGAAAATTTGATATTCAAAAAGGAAGTTCTATTACCTGGAATGGAGAACCAACAATGGCTACTTTGAATATTACAGCGATTTATAAGGTTGATGCAGCACCAATTGATTTACTTGGAAATCAGTTGGGAACAATGAGTCCAACAGAAAAAAATACGTACAAACAGAAAATACCATTTCAGACTCATTTGAAAATGAAAGACGAATTATTGAAACCCGAAATCACTTTTGATATTGTACTTCCGGATGGTAATTATGGTGTTTCTTCAGATGTTGTGTCTCTTACACAAACGAAATTGCAACAATTAAGACAAGAGCCAGCCGAATTAAACAAACAGGTTTTTGCCCTTTTATTATTGAATAGATTTATTGGTGAAAATCCGTTTGCGAGTGAAAGTGGCGGTACAAGTGCAGAATCTTTGGCAAGACAAAGTGTGAGCAAAATACTTTCACAACAATTAAATGATCTCGCCGGTGAATTAATTACTGGAGTTCAGTTAGAATTTGATTTGGAATCTACTGATGATTATACGACTGGAACCAGAGAAAACAGAACGGATTTGAATGTTGGTGTTTCTAAAAAACTATTAGACGACAGATTAAAAGTTACGGTAGGAAGCAGTTTTGCTGTCGAAGGTCAGGAACGTGCCAACGAACAAAGTACCAATATTGCGGGAGATGTAGCGCTGGATTATCAATTGACAAAAGACGGTAGATATATGGTTCGTGCCTATCGAAAAAATGAATATCAGGTTGCAGTAGAAGGACAAGTTATTGAAACTGGAGTTGCTTTTATTATTACGATGAGTTACAATAAATTCCGAGAACTTTTTCATCGCACTGCTGCAGAAAAAGAAATGATCAGAGAAGAAAAACTGCGTAAGGAAAAAGAAAAACAGAAAAAGAAGGAAGACAAGGAAAAAGAAGAAAATCAAATTGAAGGAAATGAGCAAAAAACATAGCAATATGAAAACAAGATACATCAGATATTTTATTGCGCTATCCTTATTTTTTGTTTTTGGATGCAGCAATACAAAATATTTGCCTGAAGGAGAATTGTTGTACACAGGAGGTTTTGTGACTGTAAAAGATACTATTTTTAAAAAGAAAGAACGTAAAGCACTGGAAAGCGAATTGGAAGATTTGTTACGTCCAAAACCTAATAAACAATTCCTGGGTTTACGTCCTAAATTATGGTTTTATAACATTGCCGGAGAACCTAAAAAAGATAAAGGAATTCGATATTGGCTGCGTAATAAAGTAGGTGAACCGCCCGTACTTTTTAGTAAAGTAGACTTGGATTATAATGCTTCGGTTTTACGAAATTTCACGGAAAACCGTGGTTATTTTAAAACCCGTGTAAGTGCAGATTCTACAGTAAACAACAAAAGAGTTACTGCGGAATATACAGTTGTACCCAAAAGGCAGTATATCATTAAGAGTGTGACTTTTCCGGATGATTCACTGGCAATGTCAAGATTAATTGCAAGATCTAGCCGAAGAAGTTTGTTAAAAGTGGGTAAACCTTATGACCTCGATATCATTAAAGCAGAACGTGAACGTATAGACGCAAGACTCAAAGAAAAGGGATATTACTACTTTAATCCTGATTATATTTTGGCTCAGGTAGATAGTAGTAAAGGCGATCATGAAGTAAAAATAAGACTGGTAATAAAAGCCGATACACCGCCAAAAGCACTTACATCCTATAAGATCAATAAAATTGTAGTGTATCCAAATTTTATAATTTCGAAAGACAGTGTTAAATACAAACCAGAGGATGTTGTTCAGTACAAAGATTTCACGATTATTGATACCGCAGATACTTTTAAGCCACGAGTTTTTGACAGAGCAATCTATTTCAAAAAAGGGGATTTGTACAATAGAAAAGATCATAATTTAACATTGAACCGTTTTGTGAATCTGGGAACTTTTAGTTTTGTAAAAAATGAATTTAAGCCTTCGGATAGTTTGCCAAATACCTTAGATTCATATTATTATCTAACGCTTTTGCCAAAGAAATTTATTCGTGTTGAGGTTCTGGGAAAAACAAATTCGGCTAGTTATACCGGTACAGAAATTAATGTAAACTGGAACAATAGAAACTTATTTAGAGGAGCCGAATTGCTAACAGTTTCAATTTTTGGCGGAGCCGATTTTCAGCTTTCGGGTGCCAATAACGGTAAAAATATCTATAAACTCGGAACCGAAACCAGTTTGACATGGCCAAGATTTATTGTTCCGTTTTTTCATGTTGAAGGTTCAAGTGAATTTGTTCCAAGAACCAAAGCTACTTTGAGATACGAATATCAAAACAGAACACAATTATATGCTTTAAATTCATTTAAAACTTCGTTTGGTTATCAGTGGAAAGAAAATATTCGAAAAGAACATCAGTTAAACGTGATTGATGTTACGTACGTAAGTCCGAATCATGTTACGGCGGAATATTTAGCCGATGCGGAAACAGATGAGTCATTGAAGAAAGTAATCGAAAAGCAATTGATTTTTGGTCCAACTTATACATATACGTACACCAATACAATGCAAAAGCGTAGAAAAAATACGTTTTATTTTAGCGGAGATTTAGATTTGGCGGGAAACATAACGGGTTTAGTATCTGGAGCAAATGTGAAAGAAGGGAATCAGAAGAATATTTTTGATGTTCCGTTTAGCCAATATGTAAAGATGAGAGGCGATTTCAGACATTATTTAAAACTTGGAAAAGAAAGTGAATTGGCAAGTAGAATTATTGTTGGTGTTGGTATTCCATACGGAAATTCAAGTGCTTTGCCAACATCCAAACAATTTGTTGTGGGAGGAACCAATAGTATTCGTGCTTTTAGGGCAAGATCTCTTGGACCGGGAAGTTTCCTCAATACAGAGACAACAAATAATTATTTGCCGGATCAATCGGGAGATTTAAAATTAGAATTTAGTACCGAATATAGAGCAAAACTTTTTAGCATTGTTCGCGGAGCGTTATTCATTGATGCAGGAAATGTTTGGTTATTAAATCCTGATCCTAATAAACCGGGCGGAGAAATTACCAAAGATTTCATGAAAGATATTGCTGTTGGGGCAGGAGCCGGATTACGTTTTGATCTATCTTTCCTGATTTTAAGAACCGATTTAGCATTCCCGCTCAGAAAACCGTACTTGCCTGAAGGTGATAGATGGGTAATCAAGGATATTGATTTTGGAAGCGGTCCATGGAGAAAAGACAATCTGATTCTGAATATCGCGATTGGATATCCATTTTAGGGGAAGTTTGCCACGATTTTTTTCGCCACGAATTTCACGAATTTGCACTAATACATACTTTGTGTATAATATTCAATTTCACAAATTTTAATTCGAGAAATTGATTTTTATATACGTAAAGAATTAGTGAAAATTAGTGAAATTCGTGACAAACTTTAATTCACATTTTGTAAATTGGTCTAATAAATAAATGGAATGCAAAATTTAATAAAAAGGATTATAGTTTTAGGTTCGGTTGTACTTTTGGTCGTTTTGGCTTTCAAATATTGTCAGTTCAAAAAAGAGGATGATTCTACAATCGATTATAATACCAATTTAATCCAGCAACAAATCCTAAATGTTGGAAAATTAGTGGTCACCGAAGGTCATTTTTCAGAAGTGATCACTTATAAAAATCAGCAGAAATATTTGATGGACATGGTTTCTTTCGAAAAGAAAGCGCTTGTTGTCGTAAATGCGAATGTTACCGTTGCTTACGATTTGCATAAAATGAAATATGATATCGACGAAAAAAACAAAACGATCACAATATTAAATATTCCAAAAGAAGAAATCACGATCAATCCTGATATTCAGTTTTATGATGTCGAACAAAGCAAACTGAATCCGTTTACGGGAGACGATTACAATAAAATCAACAAATCTGTAAAAGCGAATCTGGCTAAGAAAATCGAAGCTTCTACTTTAAAAACAAACGCTCAAAACCGTTTAATAAGTGAATTGTCTAAAATTCTAATTCTGACAAATTCAATGGGCTGGAAACTACAATACAACGGAAAAACTATCGAATCAGAGAAAGAATTGAATCAGGATTTGAAATTGTAAAAGAGGAGAGGTTCAGAGGGGCATAGAGGTAAAGGTTCAAAGGTTTTTTCCGATCTTGTCATTTCTCGACGGAGGATAAATCGCACTATCCCGAAGCTTCGGGACAAATGCAAAATCGTCAATCTTTGTCGAATTACGGGTGTGATTTCTCCTCCGTCGAAATGACAAACTTTGCGACTTTACAAGATTAAAAGATCCACACAGATCAGCTTAAATCAGCAAAATCTGCGTGAAATAATAAAAAACTTTGCGACTCCGCGTCTTTGTGCGAGATTATTTTTAAACACAAAAGCAAGAAAAAATTTAGCGTCTTAGCGCCTTCGGGGTAAACATCATTAAACCGCTTCCTTATCAAAAATCAAATCCAATCCGCCGGCAATTAAATGCGCAACTTCAGGACGTTTAATTTTCAATTGATCCAGGTAAACCAATACTTCTTGTAAAAGCTGATCTTCATTTGAATCCTTCAAAAGTTCAGCAATTTCAATAGTTAGCAACCAATCGTTAGAATGATTTTCTTTCAGTTTATGAAACACTGATTTTAGTTCAGATTTAGAATCTTTATTCTCTCTAATCATTCGAACGGTTTGATATAGAACTTCTAAATCGTCACGTTCAGTAGTATGTTTTGCTTTGATAGTAGTAGTTTTTGGAACAGAATTAATCAGATCAAAACTATTCACATCGGCTGGACCGGAAAAAGCAGAAACCACTTTTTTACCAATTGCCATATCATAATTTCCCCATTCTGGCTGAAACAAAACCGTTTCGCCATGAGTAACAGTACAATTTCTAAAACTGATCAGGATAATTTCTCCATGCAGGTTTCTTGAACCTGTAATGATTTCACCTTCAACAATAATGTTACCTTCAAACTCCAGTTTTACGGTTTCGTTCTCCACAATAGAATACGCTTGTAAATCCTTCGGACTCATATCTTCAATTGCCAAATTAAAGCCTTTCAGTTTCCCAATCGGACTTCCAAATCCATGCGGATGTGTTAGAGTTCCGTGTCCAACCAATTCTTTTTCACGATACGATAAAGCCGTTTTCCCAGTAGTTTGAATATAAACAGGTTTTCCTTCGTCTTCAATTACATTGGTGAAAACTCCTGAAACTTGTAAACCCGTACTCAATTCAATAGTTCCTAAAGCATTCGAGTGAATCAGTTTCTGAATTCCCGAAAGTCCTCCTGTTCTCAATGCCATTTTATTAGCAAACTCTTCCAGAATTAAACTCAAATAAGAAAAGTTTGGCGTAACATAAAGTTGAGGTTGTAACTTCGTAATATCAAAATTTTGATTTGCTGCCGAGATATCATAAGGTATTTTCTTCACATTATCCGTCATGCACCAGGCACTTTCGCCAATAGAAGAAAGCAATCCGGCTCCATAAATTTTTGGATTTTCAACCGTTCCAATCAAGCCATATTCAACCGTCCACCAATGTAGATTTCGAATTTGAGCCATCTCAGACAATTCGCCCATATTGTTTTGCAAATCAGCAACCGCTTTTTCAGCTTCGTCTATTTTTTCCTGTGGAGTATCTTCTGCTTCTTTCAAAATCGAAAGTAATCGAATCGCTTCGTACATCTGATAATCTTTGTGAGATGAAATCGCTTTACAGCCAATTTCTCCAAAACGACGCAAATATTCAGCATATTCAGGATTTGCAATAATAGGAGCGTGACCGGCACCTTCGTGAATAATATCCGGTGCAGGTGTATATTCGATATGTTCTAATTGACGAATATCTGATGCAATAACTAAGACATTATAAGCCTGAAATTCCATAAAAGCATTTGGTGGAATAAATCCGTCAACGGCAACTGCAGCCCAGCCAATTTCAGTCAGAATACGATTCATACCATACATACTTGGAATAGAATCAATTTCGATTCCGGTTTTTTTCAAACCATCCAAATAGGAGTGATGTGCTACTTTTGATAAATAATCTACATTTTTACGCATTACGTAGCGCCAAACCGCCTGATTAATCGGAGTATAATCACTATAATCCTGAGGTTTAATAAATTGCTTTAAATGTTTAGGCAATCGCTCTAATAACGGGTTTGTTTCAATACTTGCATTCATTTCGAAAACGTTGTAGATTAGAATGTAAAATTACGAATTTAAGATGCTATTTTTTGCTATTCGTAACAATTTTTTTATTCGAAATGAATTTTTATTGCGTTTTTATAGATTTTAAAGAACAGGCAGTAAAAGAGAAAATTTTAGCAGTCATTATTCTCGTAATTGACTTTTTCCATTGTCTTCTCGAAGCTTTCAATCTCTTTTTTTGTCATTGAAACTTCTTTTAAATCAACTTTTAATTGCTTTTGAGTGTCAGGACTAATCCATAATCCTGTAAAAGTATTTCCGGTTTTCTTTAAAATTAAAACACCGCTGAAACCATGTTCGACCATTACAAATTCATTTTCAACCTTTTTGTTCTGCGTAGGGTAAATTTGAATCCATTTGTTTGATTTATTGTAGCGATACATTGAAGTAAACATTAACTCAGCCGTACAAGGGCTTTCTTCTGTTTTAATATAAACAGTTATTGGTGTTTTTCCGTCAATAGTTCCTTTGTATAAATTAGAAACCGGAGTTTGAGATTGTGCGTTTAAATGGTTTAAAAAAGAGAAACAGATTGCAAAGAACAGGATAACTTTTTTCATCTTAAATGGGGTGGTTTTGATTGAGGCTTTTAGCTGTATTTATTCAATCAAATTTATTTAATTAAAAATAGTATCCAATTTAATTGCTCAATATTTTTTAAGATTTACCTGATGCATTTCGAAGATCGTTTTCGGCATTTCTAAAATATTCAATTTTATGATTGAACATAAAAGCCATATTTGTGGCACGCATTTTAGCTTCTTCTGTAATAGGTCCTGAAAATATGGTGTCAATTGTAGCATTAAAAATTTCAATCCAACGATCAAAATGCGTTTTGTCTACTGGTAATTGTTTGTGTGGCGGAAATGGACTTCCCGAATAAGCACGAACATCGAACAAAATAGTTTGCCAAAAGCCGTACATTTTTTCTAAATGTACTGCCCAGCGATCTTGTAGTTTATCATTGAAAATTGGACCAAGAAGATCGTCTTTTCTAATATTGTCATAAAAGGTATTGACCATTAATTTTATATCCTCGAGGTTTGAAATATCTTTAAGAGTTGCCATGTTTTTGTCTGTATAATGAATTGCAAAAATACGATATATGATGGCGTATGTTTTGTGATATTTATCATTTTAGGATTATTTTATCAGAAGTAAATTATCTTCAACGGTTAATTTTTCAGCTCGATTTCCACAATCAAAGACTGAATTGTAGGTTGTTTTATGTTTTTGAAATAATAAAGTAAGATTTTGTTTAGTTTTATGTTTTTAGTTTGCTGATTATTAGGTATTTGAAAAATTAATAGATAAGTTTTTGTAAAGGAGGATTTTCAATTTGATGTGTATTTGTAAAGTTAGAATGTTATCATTTTAATTAAAATTAACATAATATTGATATGTATTAATAAAATTAATCTTAAAAAATGAGAAAAATTAAATTATCAAAAAACTAAAAAACTATGCACAAAACTACCCAAAAACCTAAAAACCGAATGAAAGCTACAATAATGATAAAGGTCATTGTACTGCTTTTGTTTATTACTAGTGTAAATGCTCAAACCGTTACTCCGTGGATAACCTCGGGAGATCAGACGAAACTATTGCAACAGCAAGGTACTGTGAGCTTTATTGCTAATTCAGGATCGAATCCTTCAACGGTAACTGTTAATGCCGGAACAACTTACCAAACCATGGACGGATTTGGTTATACGCTTACCGAAGGAAGTTGCGAAGTGATTAGCGGAATGGCCACAACACAGCAAAATCAGTTATTAAATGATTTATACAATCCTACTACAGGTTTAAATGCCAGCGTGATTCGTATTAGTATTGGAGCTTCAGATTTAAGCAGTTCTTCTTATAGTTATAACGAAACTTCGGGAGATGTAAACATGAATAACTTTAGTTTAAATGGACCAGATTTAACCTATTTGATTCCGATTATAAAAAAGATTCAATTAATTAATCCGAACATAAAAATATTAGCAACTCCTTGGTCGGCGCCACGTTGGATGAAAACCAACAATTCTTGGGTTGGCGGAAGTTTACAAACACAATATTATGCGGCTTACGCCAAATATTTTGTGAAGTATTTTGATGCTATGGCAGCGCAGGGAATTTCGATTTGGGGAATCACACCTCAAAATGAGCCTGAAAATCCAAATAATGAACCAAGTATGTTGATGAATTCAACAGAACAAAAGAACTTTATCAATCAACAACTTGGACCACAAATGGCTGCAGCAGGATATGGCGGAACTAAAATTATAGCTTTTGATCACAATTGCGATAATACAGCTTATCCTATTGATGTTTTAAACAATAGCAGTTATGTTGATGGCGCAGCATTTCATTTGTATTTAGGAAATATCTCGGCAATGTCAACCGTACGAAATGCAACCAATAAAAATGTTTATTTTACAGAACAATACACAGGATCAGGTGGAAGCTTTAGCGGAGATTTTGGCTGGCACATGCAAAACGTCGTTATTGGAAGTACTAATAACTGGTCAAAAACTGTTCTGGAGTGGAATGCTGCAAACAACTCAGGTTTAGGACCACGTACTCCCGGCGGATGCAATACTTGTTTGGGTGCTATAACGGTTAACAATAGTACAAGTTATACTAAAAATGTAGCGTATTATATTATTGGTCAAATCTCAAAATTTGTAAAACCAGGAGCTTTAAGAATTTCGTCTTCAAGTACAAACGGTTCAATTGTTTCTGCTGGATTTAAAAACCCTGACGGATCTATTTCGCTTGTTATCTATAATTCAGGATCAGCAAATACTATTAAAGTTGTTTCGGGATCATCAGCCTTTAATTATACCGTTCCAGCTTCATCGGCAGTTACATTCAATTGGGCTACAACTGCTCCGGTTGCTGTAACGGGAGTAAGTGTTAGTCCAAGTTCAGCGTCAATTTCAGTGGGAGGTTCAACACAATTAACAGCGACAGTTGCACCAAGTAATGCAACAAACAAAAACGTAACATGGAGCTCAAGTAACTCGGCTGTAGCTTCAGTAAATGCTACAGGTTTAGTATCTGGAATTTCTGCCGGCACAGCAACTATTACAGTTACAACAGTTGACGGATCGAAAACAGCAACAAGCGCTATAACGGTTACAGCTTCATCATCAACTTATCCGGGTTATTACAATATTATTTCAAGAAACAGTAATAAAGGATTAGACGTTGCAGATAATTCAACTACAAGCGGAGGACGTATTCAGCAATACGATATTACAAGTGGTGGAGGAAGTAATCAGCGTTGGAAATTTGTTCCTGACGGGAGTGGTAACTTTTACATCATTGTAAAATCGACCGGAATGTATCTTGCTCCGGAAAATAATGGAACTGCCGATGGATTAAAAGTACAGCAAAAAACATTCGCAGCGACAAATGATTTTAAATGGACGGTTACAAGTTTGGGTGGTGGTTATTATAAAATCATAAATTTAAATAGCGGAAAATCTCTCGATGTTGAAAATGTTTCGACTGCAAACGGTGCTAATATTCAGGTTTGGGCTTATACTGGCGGATTAAATCAGCAATGGCAGTTTGTACAAGTTGAAACAGTTACCGGAAAAAGTGCATCAGTAAAAGCCATTCCAGCTGAAACTGAGAGTCAAAATGATATGCTTGTTTATATCAACGCTACCAATGAATATTTAAAAATAGATACCAATCATCAAGGAGCGGGAATGGTTGAATTATTTTCTGTGACAGGACAAACTGTTTTGGAAAAAGCAGTGAATTTTCAAAATGGGAATCAATCTGAAATTGAAATTTCAAGATTGCCAAAAGGACTTTATATTGTTAGAATAAACGATAGTAAGGGGTCTTATTCTAAAAAAATCCTGAAACAATAGTTTACAAATTTAGAATTCAATTAGTAATTTTATATTTGAATTTAAAGGCTGTCTGATTCTGTATCAGACAGCCTTTTGCTTTTTATCCAATTAATTGCGTGAACAAATCCTGATTGTCATTTAAGTATTGAAACTCAAAACCATTTTTGGTCATATTCATTTTAATAGCCAGAATATCTTTTTTGTTTTTCAATTCTAATCCAACAACTACAGAACCTACTTCGCGACTGTTTTTCTTGGCAAATTGAAAATAAGTAATATCATCATCAGGGCCTAAAATATTATTTACAAACTCTTTTAAAGCTCCCGGACGCTGCGGAAACTGAATCATGAAATAATGCATTAAGCCTTCATATAATAAAGAACGTTCTTTTATTTCGGCAGTTCTTTCAATGTCGTTATTACTTCCGCTTACAACGCAAACGACCGTTTTACCTTTTATCTTATCCTTATAAAAATCTAAAGCTGCAATTGTCAATGCACCTGCAGGTTCTACAACCATTGCTTCTTCGTTATATAAACGCAAGATCGTGGTACAAACTTTTCCTTCGGGAACCAGAACGATATCTTCTAAATTATAACGGCAAATTTCAAAAGTCTTATCACCAACTTGTTTTACAGCCGCACCATCTACAAATTTATCAATCGTGGTTAAAGCGGTATTTTTATTTTCTTCGATCGAAGTTTTCATTGAAGGAGCGCCCTTTGGTTCAACACCAATAATTTTTGTATTTGGACTTAAATGTTTAAAAACTTCAGACAAACCAGAAGCCAGTCCGCCGCCGCCAATTGGGACAAAAACATAATCGATAGGTTCTTTGTAGTTTTCCAGAATTTCTAATCCAACAGTTCCCTGACCGGCAATCACTTTCTCATCGTCAAAAGGATGAATGAAGATTTTATGATTTTCAATGGCATCGGCTGTAGCCGAAGCATAAGCATCATCAAAAGTATCTCCGATCAGAACGATTTCAACAAATGATTTCCCGAACAATTGTACTTGTTTTACTTTTTGCTTTGGAGTTGTTTTTGGCATATAAATTTTGCCTTTTATTTGCAAAAGATGACAAGAATATGCTACGCCCTGAGCATGATTTCCGGCACTTGCACAAACAATTCCGATAGCTTTTTCGGCATCATTTAACGAAGAAATTTTGTTGTAAGCGCCTCTGATTTTGTATGACCGCACAATTTGTAAATCTTCTCTTTTTAATAAAATAGTAGATTTAAATTCTTCCGAAAGATTCAAATTTTGTGTGAGCGGAGTAGCGGCAACTACATTTTCAAGCTGTTTTTTGGCAGCAAGTACTTCGTTAAATAGATTCATTGTATTTGTTTTTTTGCCACGAATTGCACAAATTTTCTCTAATTTTTATTTGCTTGACGCTAAAATATTAATTCGTGCTAATTTGTGTAATTCGTGGCTATTTTAAAATTTCATTAAATAAAAAAACCTCCCGATTTGGGAGGTTTTATAAATTGTATTTTGTTTGCTTATTTATATAATACCTCACCATTATTGCTGAATAGCAATAATACTAATAGAGATAATAATGATATTTAAGTTTTTCATTTCAGATAATTGAATCGCAAATGTATTAATTATTTTTTAACTGGAGGATATTGAGCTAAAATTTTAGTTACAAATTCAGCAACTTTTTCGTCTTTTTTATCCACGTTTTTAGTTAAAGTACCAACGCCTTCACCTTGCCAGATCATTTCTTTCTTTTTGGCATCTATCAAATCGATAAACAAAGTTCCTTGTGTTGAAGTTGAAACAGTGGTTTGTCCTCCATAACCATACATCATGTAAGGATTCCATCCATATCCCCAGCCGTAACCCCATCCGGCATTAAATTGATTAACATCAACTTGTTCTCTTGATTTGGTAAAAATGTTTACTAATAAATCCGGGTTTTCACTTTTGGTAAAACCTTTGGCTTGCATTTGATCATCAATGGCACGTAGGATACGTCTTTTATCCAAATCAGAAATTTCGACCTTATCAATTCCGGGCTTAAAAAAAGCATAAGTCTTATAAGGGGCAAAATCTACGTTTTTATCATAATCAGAATAAACACTAACAGTACTGCAGGAGGCGAGTATCAAAAGCAAAAAAACGGGCACTAATTTGAATTTTTTCATTTTTATAAGAATTTATTTGTTCTCAGTTTAAGATACTTTACCTTTTTTGTCAGGCTAAGCGTAGTCGAAGCCCTTTCTTTCATGTTAGCCTTCGACTTCGCTCAGGATGACAATTGTATTAAAATAGACTTTCGTCTACAATATTAGGTAAAGTTACTTTTAATAAAGGCTGAACTTCCATCGCTCTTTTTATAGCAAAAATAGCTTCGTCATTTCGAGCCCAGCTTCTTCTTGAAATTCCGTTGTTAACATCCCAAAAAAGCATTGATGCTAAACGCTTTGAAGCCTCTTTAGAGCCATCAAGAACCATACCAAATCCGCCGTTTATAACCTCTCCCCAGCCAACTCCGCCGCCATTATGAATCGAAACCCAGGTTGCACCTCTAAAGCTGTCTCCAATCACGTTTTGAATCGCCATATCGGCCGTAAAACGAGATCCGTCATAGATGTTAGAAGTCTCTCTGTAAGGAGAATCCGTTCCGGAAACGTCGTGATGATCGCGCCCTAAAACAACAGTGCCAATTTCACCTTTTGCAATTGCCTGATTAAAAGCTTCAGCAATTTTAATTCGGCCTTCAGCGTCAGCGTACAAAATTCTGGCTTGAGAACCCACAACCAATTTATTTTCCTGCGCGCCTTTAATCCATTTAATGTTATCCTGCATTTGTTGCTGAATTTCATCAGGAGAAGTTTTTGCCAATTCCTCTAAAACCTGACTTGCGATGTTGTCGGTTTTTTGTAAATCTTCGGGTTTTCCAGAAGTACAAACCCATCTAAATGGACCAAAACCATAATCAAAACACATTGGTCCCATAATATCCTGAACGTAACTCGGATATTTAAAATCGATATTGTTTTCTGCCATAACATCTGCACCAGCGCGGGAAGCTTCTAATAAAAATGCATTTCCGTAATCAAAAAAGTAAGTTCCTTTTGCGGTATGTTTGTTAATTGCTTTCGCTTGACGACGTAAAGATTCCTGTACTTTTTCTTTGAATAATTCAGGATTGTTTGCCATCATTTCATTGGCTTCTTCAAACGAAATTCCAACTGGATAATAACCTCCAGCCCAAGGATTATGAAGCGAAGTTTGATCTGAACCTAAATCAATTTTGATGTTTTCTTTGTCGAAACATTCCCAAACATCAACCACATTTCCTAAATAAGCAATCGAAACCACTTCTTTATTGGCTTTCGCCAAAGTGACTCTTTTTACCAATTCTTCTGTTGAAGTTACAATTTCATTAATCCATCCTTGTTCATGACGGATTTTAGTGATTTTAGGATTTACTTCGGCGCAGACCGTAATACATCCTGCGATATTTCCGGCTTTTGGTTGTGCACCGGACATTCCGCCTAATCCAGAAGTCACAAATAAGTTTCCTTCCGGATTAAGTTTAATTTTTCTAAAACCGTTCAAAACCGTAATCGTCGTTCCATGAACAATTCCTTGTGGTCCAATGTACATATAACTTCCTGCCGTCATTTGTCCGTATTGCGAAACGCCCAAGGCATTCATTTTTTCCCAATCGTCCGGTTTGGAATAATTTGGGATTACCATTCCGTTTGTAACGACAACTCTTGGAGCTTCAGCATGCGAAGGGAATAACCCCATCGGATGTCCTGAATACATCGTCAACGTTTGCTCATCTGTCATTTCAGACAAATATTGCATTGTCAATAAATATTGCGCCCAATTTTGGAAAACAGCTCCGTTACCACCATACGTAATCAATTCGTGGGGATGTTGCGCCACAGCATAATCCAGATTGTTCTGAATCATGTGCATAATTGCTTTTGCCTGCAATGATTTCCCTGGATATTCGTCAATAGGTCTCGCGTACATTCTGTAATCCGGACGTAGACGATACATATATATACGTCCGTATTTTTCTAATTCTTCAGAGAATTCGATAATTAATTCTGCGTGATGTTTGGCGTCAAAATAACGTAAAGCATTTTTTAAAGCCAGTTTTTTTTCTTCTGCCGAAAGGATTTCTTTTCGTTTTGGTGCATGATTAATCGCTAAATCATATTCTTTTTTTGCTGGTAATATGCTTGGAATTCCTTGTTGTATTTCTTCTTTAAAAGTCATTTTTTTGAAAAGGTGCTTAGTTGCTAAGATTCTAAGTGGCTAAGATAATTTAGCCAGATTAACAACAGATTAGTTTTTTGTTTTTTAGATTATGTCGCCCTGCAGGGGCTCAAATGTGACCGACGGTTAATTGATGCAATTGGAATTTGGAATTTAAAATTTGGAATTTATTTAAATTATCTCATTTTCAAATTGACACATTTTCTAATTAAACTAGGGATAACGAATATCCGACCTGTGATAGGATTTGTGGATCGTAATCCTAAATTTTCGCAAGAGAATATCCATATATAATTTTAGATTGTTGATTTTAGATTTATCCTTCGACTTCGCTCAGGATGACAAAATTATCTAATTGGCACATTGTCACATTATCTAATTAGTTTTCTTTCTTATTTCACCTGTTCTTTTATCAAACCCATACGGACAATGACGGCAACCACTTTTGCAGCAATAACCGCGTTTTAGGTGGTGTTTTTCAGTAAAGCATTTATAACCTTCGGGCGTATAGTAAAAATCTTCGCCTTCGATTAGTTTATTTTCATTACTTTGCTCTTTCATAAATCTGCTTTGAATTCTTGTTCTTATTCTGCCAAAATTAAAATTATAGTCTTGATTGTGATTTTAGCGAAATCGAACATTTTTTATCTACAAATTTATAAATTTTACAGCTAATGTTTCTGATTGTTGCTAAATATTTAATTCCGAAAGGATATCGAGGAATGGCTGTCTTTCCGTTTGTGTTTTTAAAATACAATCAGGACAAAGAAAATCCCGTTTTTGTCAATCACGAAAAAATCCATCTCCGACAACAATTAGAATTGCTGGTTCTTCCTTTTTATATCTTTTATGTTTTAGAATATATAATTAGGCTGATACAATATAAAAATAAGGATTTGGCGTACCGAAATATAAGCTTTGAAAGAGAAGCATATACGAATGAAGCAGATTCTGATTATTTGAAAAACCGATCTTTTTTTGGCTTTTTAAATTACTTAACTTTAAAAGAAAAATAGATTTTGAACCAGGAAATTCATATTAACTTTCCGAATGATATCTCTCTGACTATTAAAAGAGAAGACTTGATTCATCCTTTTGTTTCAGGAAATAAATTTAGAAAACTCAAATACAACTTACTTCAGGCGAAAGCCGAAAATAAAACTACCTTGTTAACTTTTGGCGGTGCTTTTTCGAATCATATTGCGGCAGTTGCTTTTGCGGGAAAAGAAGAAGGTTTTAAAACTATTGGAATTATTCGTGGTGATGAACTTTCTGATAAAATTGAAGAAAATCCAACACTGAAATTTGCTCAGGAAAACGGAATGGAATTTGAGTTTGTTTCCAGAGAAGAGTATCGGCTTAAAAGCGAAAATTCCTTTATAGAAAAGTTGAAAGAGAAATTTGGCGATTTTTATTTAGTGCCCGAAGGAGGTACAAATGAATTGGCGGTAAAAGGGTGCGAAGAGATTTTGACCGATGAAGATGCTATTTTTAATTACGTTTGTTGTGCAGTAGGAACGGGTGGAACCATATCGGGATTGATCAATAGTGCTTTGCCACATCAGAAAATTTTAGGGTTTCCGGCGTTAAAAGGTGACTTTTTAACGGATGAAATTCGTATTTTTGCAAAAAAAGATAACTGGAATTTAATTTCTGACTATCATTTTGGAGGTTATGGGAAGATAAATTTAGAATTAATTGAATTTATCAATGCTTTTTTTGAAGAAAATAAGGTGCCTTTAGATCCAATTTATACAGGAAAGATGGTTTTTGGCGTTATAGACTTAATACATAAAAACTATTTTCCTGCAGGTTCAAAAATTTTACTCATTCATACCGGCGGATTACAGGGAATTGAGGGAATGAATATGAAATTGAAGCAGAAAAAATTACCAATACTCAAAAGCAATGGTTAAAAAAATAATAACATTCTTAATTCTGGCAACTTTAGTGAGTTGTTCCTCTAGTAAACCTACTATTGCGACGACTAAGAAAGCAGCAGTACAGAGGCCAAGAGTGGCAACGACCAAAAAGCCGGCTTATTCTAAGCCAATTGGCAAAAATTACCCTTCTACAAATAATACAACTGAGGTTATTCAGTCTACTTCAAAAACAGTTGTAACCAGCGATTTAGTTAATAATTATATATTGCAATTTAAAGATATTGCAATGGGTAATATGACGAAATATGGTATTCCCGCAAGTATTATTCTGGCGCAGGGAATTCTGGAATCCGGTGCAGGAAGAGGAGATTTGGCCTTAGATGCAAATAATCATTTTGGGATAAAATGTCATAGTGACTGGCTTGGCGAAAGTGTTCGTCATGATGATGATTCGGCACAGGAATGTTTTAGAAAATATACAGAAGCTTCAGAATCTTATAGGGATCATGCCTTATTTTTGGTTGGAAAAAAGAGATATGCAAGTTTATTCACTTATGAAAAAGATGATTATAAAGCCTGGGCAAAAGGATTAAGGGCTTGTGGTTATGCTACAGATCCTAATTATCCGGATAAATTAATAAGTTATATTGAGCGTTATAATCTGCATCAATATGATTGTCAGGTTACAGGTAGAAACTATAAACCTTTTGAGAAATCTGTCGCTGTTAAAAGCGCACCAACTTCTAACACAAACATAAATCCAAACGATCCAAATTTATACGAAGTTCAAAAAGGAGATACCTTATATTCGATTTCAAAAAAATTCAATTTAATGGTTGACGATTTAAAACAGAAAAATAATCTTTCTGACAATGCGCTTTCTATCGGGCAGAAGTTGAAAGTTCAATAGTTTTTTAGTTATGAATTGTGGATTATAAGTTTTGAGTGATTTATGAAGAAGAGAATTTTGTGGGGAGTTTTTGCTTTTGCAGTAGTTTTAAGTATTAGAGTTTTTTGTGGAGTTTATGTTCATGATGAATTTGCCGAAAGGCATTTTTTTATAAAACATCGTCCAACATGGAAATGGTTATTTTATTCTCCTATTGGTATGTCTGATAAAAAACTTGGAGAACTTAGTGAAGAAGAACAAATAGAACAAAAATATTTTAATGAGTTTATATTAGATCAACGTATAATTTTTTAACCAGACCTGAATTCAAAATCTAATACAAATAATGATTTATAAATATTGTGAAAATTTTGAGAGATCTAACCTGGAACTTAATTGTGAAAAGGATGACCTAACAGAATTAGATTCTTATTTTTTAAGAGAAGGAAAAGTTAGAGTTTTAATTTACAAATGCTCAAAATGTAGTGGTTTGTGGAAAATGACTGAATACCAAAATGTTGAAAAATGGTTGCAGGTAAATGAAGTTACATCAAAAGAATATATTTCATTTGACTCTCCAAATTACTATCCAATTGAATATTTTGAATTTGCAGAGGCTTATTTTTATGACAACTCTTTACAATGTGGGAATCCAAAGGAATGTGAAAAATATTCTGGACTAACTTGTTCTCCAAAAAACTTAAATTTTGTGGAGAAAATTATGGAAGGAGATGCTGGTTGTTACAATATTAAGGAGGAAATATATGAATGCAACAAATGTGAAAATAAGTGGATCTTGAAAGAAGAGTTTGATACGCATCATGGATATGCAAACTCTGCAGCAAAAATAAATTGAACAAAAATGTTTTAATGAGTTTATAAGATGTTTAAGTTGATAAATCTAAAGTCTAAACTCAAAAATCTAAAATAAATAATGATATATAAAAGAAGTAGTCAGCTTTTTGCTGAAGCAGAAAAAGTAATTCCGGGAGGAGTAAATTCACCAGTTAGAGCGTTTAAAGCGGTTGGCGGAACTCCTATTTTTGTAAAAAGCGCCAAAGGTGCTTATTTGTATGACGAAGACGGAAACAAATTAATAGATTATATCAATTCTTGGGGACCAATGGTTTTGGGTCACGCGTATCAGCCAGTTGTGGATGCAGTGATTGAAAAAGCAAAATTGGGAACTTCGTTTGGAATGCCAACAGAATTGGAAACTGAAATTGCAGCTTTGGCAGTTTCTATGGTTCCGAATATTGATAAAATCAGATTTGTAAATTCAGGTACAGAAGCTTGTATGAGTGCGATTCGTTTGGCTCGCGGATTTACAAAAAGAGATAAAATAATCAAATTTGCGGGTTGCTATCACGGACATTCAGATTCATTTTTGATTCAGGCGGGAAGTGGAGCCGTAACTTTTGGATCTCCAAATAGTCCTGGAGTTACAGAAGGAACTGCAAAAGATACTTTATTGGCAAAATACAATGATTTAGAGAATGTAAAGACTTTAATTGAAGCTAATAAAAACGAAATCGCAGCGATAATTATAGAACCGGTTGCAGGAAATATGGGATGTATTCCTCCTCAAAAAGGTTTCTTGCAAGGTTTAAGAGATTTGTGTACTGCAAACGGAATTTTACTAATTTTTGATGAGGTAATGACAGGTTTCCGTTTGGCTCGTGGTGGAGTTCAGGAGTTATTCAATATCAATGCTGATATTGTTACTTTCGGTAAAGTAATTGGTGGAGGTTTGCCGGTTGGAGCTTTTGCTGCACGTGCTGAAATCATGAATTATCTTGCACCTCTTGGACCAGTTTATCAGGCAGGAACATTGTCCGGGAATCCATTGGCAATGGCTGCAGGATTAGCTATGCTACAATCATTAGATAATGATCGTGCAATTTTTGATCGTTTAGACGAAAAAACGGCTTATTTAGAAGCTGGAATCGATAGAGTTTTAAAAGCAAACAATGTTGTTTTTACCATCAATAGAGTGGGATCGATGATTTCGGTACATTTTGATGCAAATCCGGTTGTAGATTTTCAAACTGCTGCAAAAGGAGATAATGAAACGTTCAAGAAATTCTTCCACGGTTTACTAAACGAAGGTGTTTACATCGCACCGTCGGCATATGAAACCTGGTTTATTACAGATGCATTAACTTACGAAGATCTTGACTTTACGATTAATGCAATTGATAAGGTTTCAAAGACGTTTTAAGTTTAAAAAAGAGTATATATTTTTTTTCAATTTAAGGTTCAGTTTTATTCGTAAAACTGAACCTTTTTTTATGATTTAGGTTTTGATTATTTTAGTTAATGAAAAGTTAATAAGATGGTTTCTTCTGATGTAATTGGAATAAAAATTATTTTTGTTCATCAAATAACCATTAAACCTATAATAAATGAATAGACTTTTCATTTTTATTGCAATGGCATTTTTTATGCTGTTTTCTACTAATCAATTTGCACAATCAAACAAAAAGAAATCAAAAAAAGACGAAGCTGTTGTTGTGCCACCAGAAAAAAAATCAGAATCTACAATTAAGGAATATGGCAAAGTAATTACTAAAGATGCTGTGTCTGATGACGGACTTTTTAAAGTTCATAAAGTCGATAAAAAATACTATTTCGAAATCCCGAATAAATACTTAAACAAGGATATGCTTCTGGTAAGCAGACTTTCTAAGCTGCCCTCTAATCTTGGTGGAGGATATGTAAATGCTGGTTCTGAAACCAATGAACAATTAATAGTTTGGCAGCGTTTTCAGGATAAAATACTAATTAAATCAAAATCATATAATGCAGTTGCAAATGATACATTACCGATTAGTATTTCGGTAAAATCAAATAATTATGAGCCTACATTATTCGCATTTGATATTGTAGCTTTTAGTAAAGATTCTGCAAATACGGTTATTGATGTAACGAAATTTTACAGCACAGATGTCAAAGCAATCAGCGGAATATCTGCAGAAATGCGTGATACTTATAAAGTAAAAGGACTCGATGATTCGCGAAGCTTTATAAATACGATCAAAAGTTTTCCGATGAATATCGAAGTAATTCAGGATATGACGTATAATGCTTCGAAACCTTCGATGCTTGAAGAAACAGAATCGATAAGTATTCAAATGAATCAATCGATGATTTTATTGCCGGAAGTACCAATGAAACCAAGACTTGCAGACTCGCGCGTTGGTTGGTTTACGGTAAGTCAATATGATTATGGCAGTAATGAATTAAAATCAGACCTGAAAACCTATATTCGTCGATGGAGATTAGAACCAAAAGATCCAGAAGCTTATAACAGAGGAGAATTGGTTGAACCAATAAAACCTATTGTGTATTATTTAGATCCTGCAACGCCGGAAAAATTAAAAAAATACATAAAACAGGGAATCGAAGAATGGCAAAAACCTTTTGAAACTGCGGGATTTAAAAATGCCATTATTGCCAAAGATGCTCCTACAAAAGAGGAAGATCCTGATTTTAGTCCGGAAGATGTTCGATATTCTGTTATTCGTTATGTAGCAAGTACAACCCGAAATGCAGTTGGTCCAAGTGTTTCTGATCCCAGAACCGGAGAAATTATCGAAAGCGATGTAATATGGTATCACAATCATTTGCGTTCGTATAGAAATAGGTATTTGTTAGAAACCGGAGCGGCAAATCCGTCTGCGAGAACATTGCAAACCAGTGATGAAGAAATGGGAGAAATGATGCGAATGGTTATTGCTCATGAAGTTGGACATGCTTTGGGATTTCCTCATAATATGGGCGCGAGTTGTGCTTATGATGTAGAAAGTTACAGAAATGGTGATTTTACACAACAAAACGGAATTTCTGCAAGTATAATGGATTATGCACGATTTAATTATATCGCACAACCGGGCGATAAAAATATTCGTTTTATTCGTAAAATGGGCGCTTATGATCATTATGCCTTAAATTGGGGATATAGAGTAATCCCAAATGCGAAATTACCTAAGGATGAATTAGCAACTTTAGATAAATGGATTTTGGATAAAGCTGGAAATCCATTGTATAAATTCGGAAAGCAAAGCAGCATTTTTGATCCGACTTCTCAAACTGAGGACATTGGAAATAATTCGATGAAAGCGAGTTCATACGGAATGAAAAACTTGGAATATGTGGCAAGCCATTTAAACGAATGGACTAGTAATGTGACCAATAACTATGAAGATTTAGACGAGTTGTATAAAGAAATGTTAGACGTGTGGAGCAGATATGTTGGTCATGTTGTAACCAATGTTGGAGGAGTTTATGAAAATACTAAAAATCCAAATCAAGCCGGAAATGTTTATGAAGTAGTACCAAAAGCAAAACAAATTGAAGCGATGAATTGGCTTCAGGCAAATGCTTTTGCTTCGCCAACATGGATTGTAAATGTAAATACTTTAAAAAATACTGATTTTGGAGGATATTCAGAAAAGTTTAGAAGCTTGCAGGTAAGACATTTAAATAATTTGCTAAGCATATCAAGAATTGGCAGATTAATGGATAATGAAATTCTTGGTGCCGATACTTATAAAGCTTTAGACTTATTGAGGGATACAAGAAAAGGAATCTGGAAGGAAGCCGCTACGCCAGCGAATGTAACGATATACCGAAGAAATTTACAAAGAGGATATATTGATAGAATGGGAGGTTTGATGACCGAGGAAATTAAACCAACAGATAAATCGACAACATATTATAATGTGGCACAATCTGATGTGAGAGCTTTGGTTCGAGGAGAATTGACAGCTCTAAGAAGTACACTTTTAGCAGCAAAGGCAAGACCTGTAAATGCAGAAACAAAATATCATTATGAAGATTGTGTCAAAAGAATTGATTTGATTCTTAACCCGAAATAATTTTATAGAAAACAAAAAAGAGGCTAAATTGAGCCTCTTTTTTTTATAAAAAGAATTAGTTATTGTCTTTTTTGTATTCTTTCATTTTTTCTCTTGCTTTGTCTTTATTCTGTTCCTGAATAGCTTTCCATTTTGTGTATTGATCTGCATTTAAGATCGCTTTCATTTTTGCATCGTTTGCATCTCTTTCATCCATTACTTCTTTTTTGAAAGCTTCTCTGTCAGCTGCAGTAGGTTTTACATCGCTGTCTTTTTTTGCTTTACGGGCTTCTTTGAATTTTTCTGCTTTAGCACTTCTGTCAGCTAGAAGTTGTTTTACTTGTCCTTGTTGATTGGTGTCTAAATTTAATTCAGAAGTAAGTTTTTTTAATTGTTTGTCATTGCGTTGTTCCGGAGTTAATTTTTCTCTTTGTTCGCGAGTTGGCTTTTGATCCGCTTCTTGTGCAAAACTTGATATTCCGATGAATAACAAAGCTGCGATAAATAATTTTTTCATGATATAAGTTTTTTAATTGTTATAGGAGTTAGACATTATCAAATTCAATAGGTTTAATCTGATAATCAGAATTATAGATTATTTAACAAATTTAAACACAAAAAATAAAATAATTTTATTGATACAGAGGACTTTAGCTTAGATCTAAAGAGTTATTTTGTTATTTGTGATGTTTTTGTAAGAATTGGTTTTTAAATTTGCTTAGAATATTTAAGATTTAAAACCGAGCATCAGAAAATAAAAATGGAAGAATTATTTAATAAGAAAAGTAAAAATCGTGTTCTCAAAGCGGTAAATAATGAGATGTCTTATCAAAAATTGACTGCTGCCGAATTACATCAATTTGTTCAGCATTGGAATTATGATGACGGACTTGAACCTTTTAATTGGATTGTAAAGCAAAAGCATCTGGATAAAGGTTCAGCACTTTGTTTGTATTGGATGTTGCAGCCGGATTATTTTTGCAGGTTTAAAAATGAAGATGAAATAAAAGAGGATATAAATTATGAATCGTATCTTTTAATAAAAAAAATCGAAAAGAGATATGTTTCCGGTTATTATCAAGATGAAAATTTTTCATTTGATCCAAAAGAAGAATTTCTTGATGAACATTCTAATACAAAATGCATTCCGTCAGAAATGCTGCAGAAATCGTCTGGAACTGTTTTTGAACGTCAAGACATTGAATTTGCTTTTTTAAGAAAGCCCAACGAAAAGGAATTAAAAACAATTAATACCAAAATTGCGGATGCTATAAAGATTATTCAAATCTCAAAAGCTGATTTTCTTTATGATGAACCTGAAAATGCAATCAAAGCAATAATTGAAAGTGTTGAATATTGGAAAGAGAAAGATTTAGGAAAAATAAAAATCAAGAATCTTTCGTATTTATGGATGGATTGTGTGCATAAAAAGCATAATTGGGATTGGATTATTTGGGATTGGGAAACGGGAAATAATATCGGAATTACAAATACCACAAAAGAACTGACATGTTTGTCTGATACTATTATCAATCATACAATTGATGGATTTCAGGAATCTTCTATAATGTATGATTTGTATAAAGATTTGGCAGGCGTAAATAATTTCTATGATTTAAAACGAGATCCTTATAGTGGTATTGGATTGCTTTTTAGTACAGATCATTTAAAATTTAGAGCATAATAACTCATGACATTAAGAAAAATTATTGTTGAAGAAAATGTCTACCTATATAAATCCGTCACAGGATTTGGAGGTGGCACAGAGATAGCAACATTTGAAATAACAATATTTTTAGAGAATCATAAGCAAACCCCATTAAAAATTAATTTTATTACCTGGGAAGATTTGTATGCTGGAAACCCATTAAAAACAGGTGTAAAACTGACTAGATTATCTACTCAAGAAACAGAATTTGTAAACTTGAATAGGCCTAAATATATTAGAGAGTGTATTTTATATAGTATAAAAATGGGTTGGAATGGTCAAAACAAAGTTGAATCTATTGATGGTTTAAAGATACTGATGAGTTTAGGGTTTGATGTTTCTTGCCTGCATCCAAAAGAGGGTTTTATTATAGCACATGGCAAAGAATATTTAAAATAAGGTGATTTTTTATGATCAGAAATTTGCTTCAGATTTAATTGCTTAACTTAGTAAAACCATTACTTAAGAATCAAAAAATATATATCATGAGTTTATCGACTTCATCAAATAGTAATAAAATCGCCTTTTTTTCGACCCAGCCTTATGACAAATCGTTCTTCAATAAATACAATGCTGAATTTGGTTTTGAGTTAGATTTTTTTGAAACGCAGCTAAATCCGCAAACCGTTATTTTAATCGAAAATACTTCAATTGTTTGTGTTTTTGTAAACGATATTGTAAACGAAGCGGTTATAAAACAACTAGCAGAAAAAGGAGTGAAAATTATCGCTTTACGTTGTGCAGGTTTTAATAATGTCGATCTGGAAGCGGCAAAAAAAAATAATTTAAGAGTTTGTCGAGTTCCGGCATATTCACCTCAGGCAGTTGCAGAACATGCCATTGCAATGATTCTTACTTTAAATAGAAAAACACATAAAGCTTATAACAGAGTTAGAGAGCAAAACTTTTCTTTAAACGGATTATTAGGTTTTGATTTATTTGGAAAAACAATTGGAATCATTGGAACAGGAAATATCGGAAAAGCTTTTGCCAAAATTGCTTTAGGTTTTGGATGCAAAGTTTTGGCATATGATATTGTCACGAATCCTGAAATGAAAAAAGACGGTGTAAAGTTTGTTTCTTTAGAAGAAATCTTCAAATCAAGTGATATTATTTCGTTGCATTGTCCTCTAAACGATCAAACCAAACATGTAATCAATAAAAAATCAATTGCTTTGATGAAAGACAGTGTGATGATTATCAACACAAGTCGAGGCGGATTGATCGAAACAGCTTCTGTTATTGAAAGCCTTAAAGAGGGTAAAATTGGATATCTGGGAATCGATGTTTATGAGCAGGAAGAAAAACTATTCTTCAGAGATCTTTCGGCAGATATTATTCAGGATGATGCGATTCAGCGTTTAATGAGTTTTCCGAATGTTTTGGTAACGGCACATCAGGCATTTTTTACCAATGAAGCTTTAACGCAAATTGCTTTAGTTACTTTCAATAATATAAAGTCTTTATTGGATCAAAATGATATCGAGAATAAAGCTGCTTTGTTGGTTTAGAAACATAATCATAAGAATTTAAAATAAGAGAAATTATGAAAAATAGATTTTTAATAGCTTTTGCAGTTTTGGCAATGTTTTCTTGTCAGAATAAAGAAAAAACAGAAAAAGAAAATGTTGTTGAAGCAGTTGCAACCGATACAATAACAAAAACCGCGGCAGGAACTGCAGATGTAAGCGATGCTGCTCCAAAAGATGATAAAGCAGTTGAATTAATTAGAAAACAGCTTTTGGTTTTACTAAAGAGAGATTTACCTGCGATGACAAAAGAAGATAGATTCTTTTATTACAGTGCTTTTGATTTGAATAATGATAAAAAAGAAGAATATTTTGTAGGTTTCTCAAATCTTTATTTCTGCGGAAGCGGCGGTTGTTCCGGATATATTCTGAATAACGACGGAAGTTTAATCAATGCTTTCACCGTAACTGATTTTCCTATTTATGTAACAACTTCAGTAAGTGAAAAATTTTATGATATAATAGCGGTAAGTGGAGGGAAATTTCATCTTCTAAAATTTAAAAACGGAAAATATCCTTCAAATCCATCTGTTCAAGAAGTAGTCAAAGAAGAAGCTTCAAGAGATAGCGCAAAGGTTTTGGATATTGATGGGAAAAAGTTGGAGAAGTATTCTTTTTAAAATAAAAAACCCGACAGGTTTTTAAAACCTGTCGGGTTTGAAATTATATTGTGAAAGCCATTCTAAATCTTCTTTGTCTAGATCTTCTTGAGAAATATTTTTTTCTAGCGTAATTTATTAATTTTTGCTTGTTCTTCTTTTATTTCCTTTCGCATTTGTATTTTAAGTTGATCAAATGATAATTGATATTTTTCAAAAAAAACTTTTATTTCAGAATTATGTTTTTCCATCTCTTCAATGGTCAATGTTGTGAATTTAGGAAGGAAATCATCTGTGAATTTTTTAAAAATTGAGTTATAACTATTTTTTACGTTCTCAATTAGTTCATATACTTCATCAGATGAATTTAAAATTGAAGGTTGAATTTCTATATTTAATAATTGATACAAATCATTGTACTTTTTTGAAATAGAACTAAATTTTTCATAAAAGGATTCAAGTTCATTATCACACAATTCATCTTTTTTAGAACTAAAATCAAAAACAACAAGTAAGAAATCTTCAAAAATTAGATCACGAGTTTCTTTTGAATAATTACTTATTATTTTTAGTAGATTCTCGTATCCTTTGTGTTTTTGAGTATAAATAAATTCAGCCCTTTTATAGTTTAGCTCAATTTCTTTAAATTCATTGTTTAATTTAAGTTCAGATTTTAATTCTTTTGTCCTTCTTTTGTCAGCAAAAAAGATAGGAATCCAACCAGCAAAAAAAGCTATTATAGGAACAATAAATTTTAATAATAAATCCCAGTCAATTCTGCACATACTTATAATATTTTAATTAAATTCTTACAAATATAAAACAAAAAATCTGCCTAAAAGGCAGATTTTTTTAAATCTAAAATAATGAAAAATCTACTCCGCTAATTCCACAAATTTAAACTCACCATCAACAACAACTTTTGTCAAACCGTGTTTAGATAAGTTTTTCATTGAGACATCCCATTTTTTACCGCTTAAATTGGCAGTAACTTTTAGTTGCGCAAGATCCATTTTATTTTCGTTTCCTTTTAGTAAAAGGATAATTGCTTTCTCTTCATCAGACAATTCAATTGATTGTTTTTTCTCCGGACGCATTTGCGGGAACAATAAAACTTCCTGAATAGATGCATTATTCGTTAAGTACATAATCAAACGATCCATACCAATTCCCATTCCGGAAGTTGGCGGCATACCGTATTCAAGTGCTCTTAAGAAATCTTCATCGATGATTCCGTTTGCTTCATCATCACCTTTTGCAGCCAAACGCATTTGATCTTCAAAACGCTCACGTTGATCAATTGGGTCATTCAATTCAGAATAAGCATTTGCGATTTCTTTACCACAAACCATTAATTCAAAACGCTCAGTAAGTTCCGGATTGTCGCGGTGTTCTTTACAAAGAGGTGACATTTCTTTAGGATAATCCGTAATGAAAGTTGGCTGAATATAATTTCCTTCGCATTTAGCGCCAAAAATTTCATCAATCAATTTTCCTTTCCCCATTGTTTTATCAACGTCGATTCCCATTCCCCTTGCAGCGTCAAACAATTCTTCTTCGCTTTTTCCAGAGATATCAAAACCTGTAAAATGTTTGATAGAATCCGTCATTGTAACACGAGCATATGGTGCTTTAAAGTTAATTTGGTGTTCACCAAAAGTCACTTCGCTGGTTCCGTTTACGGCAATCGCACAATGCTCAAGCAAACCTTCAGCAAATTCCATCATCCAGTTGTAGTCTTTGTAGGCTACATATATTTCCATAGCGGTAAATTCAGGATTATGTGTTCTGTCCATACCTTCATTTCTAAAGTTTTTAGAGAACTCATAAACACCTTCAAAACCACCAACAATTAATCTTTTCAAATACAATTCGTTTGCAATACGCATGTAAAGCGGAATATCAAGCGAATTATGATGCGTAATAAACGGACGTGCCGCAGCACCACCAGGAATTGACTGTAAAACCGGAGTTTCAACTTCAAGATATCCTGCATCGTTAAAATAACCACGCATTGCAGTATACAACTTCGTACGTTTGATAAAGTTTTCTTTAACCTGTGGATTCACAGTTAAATCTACATAACGCATTCTGTAACGTAACTCAGGATCATTAAATGCATCGTGTATGTTTCCGTCTTCGTCAACTTTTGGTAAAGGAAGCGGACGTAAAGTTTTACTTAAAAAAGTAAATCCGTCAACGCGAATACATTGTGCACCAACTTTTGTAGTAAACAATTCGCCTTCGATACCAATAAAGTCACCTAAATCAGTTAATTTTTTAAAAACCGTGTTGTATAATGTTTTATCATCACCTTCGCACAAAACATCGCGATTCACGTACAATTGCAAACGTCCTTCACTATCCTGCAATTCGGCAAAACAAGCTTTTCCCTGATCTCTCACACTCATTAAACGTCCGGCAACAATCACCTTCTTACCTTCTTCAAAAGATTCCTTAATCTGCTTCGAAGTATGATTTACAGGAAAAAGATTAGCTGGGTAAGGATTGATTCCTAAGTTGCGTAAGTTTTGAAGTTTCTCTCTTCTAATGATTTCTTGTTCTGATAATGCCATTTTGTGCTCTTTTTTAAGTGTGCAAAGATAAAGAAAAGAATGTAGATTTCAGAATGCAGTTTTTAGATTTTTTGAAGCAGTAATTTCAGGTTTTCAATCGCCTTTAGTCCCGCTATACACTTGTATCTTTTTTGCCGAAAAAGCAAAAAAGGATACCGCTGCTATCGGGGCTAGATTAGAAATTTTAGTTTTCAAAAGACCTTTTAGTTGAAGTGTTTTGTAATAATTTATGTTTTTTGTCAGGCAGAGCGAAGTCGAAGCCTCGCAAGAAACTCTGCAAAGAAATTCGCCAATCTTTGTTTCAACGGATTTAAAACATTCCTTCGGATTTTTTTTGGAGAAATTCCGAAGGAACAAAATATATTGTAGAGATGTCCCGAGGCTTCGGGATTAATCCATCATTCGCAATCGGAACCCAATCTTCATTCCGAGGTACGAGGAATGACAAAACAAATAGTAATGTTAATTTCCATACGAAATTAAATATAAACCTCCCTATCTTAGCTTCTCAGAACCTTCAGAAAAAATGAAATACATATCAGCCTTAATAATCCTGTTTCTTCTTGTAAGTTGCCAAATTACCGAAACCATTCAAATTAATCCGGATGGAAGCGGAACGATTGAAGTTGTCCAGCTTCGCAACGAAAATAGTTATATGCAATTGGCAGGAGATCAATATGCACACGAGGAAGTTTTTAAGGATACCACTTATGTTTTTCAGGAATATATTAAAAAATACAACGAGACATTCGTGAAGTATACACCTGCTGAACAGCAATTATTTCAAAAATATTCGAATGTAAAAGCGCACATAAAAAAGAGCTCTTTCGAAAAAGAATTCAGAACCGTATTGATGTTTAATTTCAATAAAGTTTCTGATATCCCGGATTTATATAAGACAGAAGATTATGCGAATGATATCAAATATAATTATGCTTTAACGGCCGAAAATCATTATTTTAACATAGAATACAATTTTGACGGAACAGTTTTTAAACGATCTATTTCTATCACCAATCCAGGGGAACTTCAAAAAACAAAAGATCAATTTAAGAACGCAGATCCTAAATATGCCTCTTTAAAATTGACCCAATCTTATATTCTAAAATATCACTTCCCTAAAAAGATAAAATCGGTTTCAAATGAAAAGGCAATTATCAGTGCAGATAAAAAATCATTAACGTTAGAATTTCAACTTTCAGATTGTTTGCAAAATCCTGAAATGACAAATTTGGAAGTGGTTTTGGAATAAGGCTGATTTTTTTATCATTTCGACGGAGGAGAAATCACACTATCCCGAAGCCTCGGGACATCCCTACAATATATTTTGTTCCTGCGGAACTTCTCGTGTGATTTACTTCGTCCGTTCGTTATCGCTCGAGTCTCCTTCGTGGAAATGACAAGATTGCGAAAACACTCTCATGATAACCATTGCCCTAGCCTTGATAGTCTCGAAGTGTCGGGAGAAAATCCTTTTATGACGGTCCCGAGGCTTCGGGAGCCATAAAAGATTGCAACGTATTGCTTTGCCAGTTCGCACTTTCAGGCTCGGGTGCGGGATTAGCTCCTGAAAATATAGAAGCGAAATCATAAATAAAAACAATTATACGATTAAACAAATCAACGGGAAACGATTAAACAATTAAAAATAGACTTCGTATCTTTGATAAAAATTAACCCTATGAAATTATATAAACTACTTAGTTTTTCTTTTTTATTAGCAACATTAACAAGTTGCACATTTACTGAAAACATGTATATAAACGACAATGGAGCCGGTAAGTTTTCTGTTGACATGGATGGTTCTTCACTGATGGCAATGGCTGGAGATCAAGTAGGTGATCAAATGGGAGCTGGCGCTAAAAAAAATATCGATACGACTTTTACTTTCAAGCAATTATTTGAAGAAAAAAAAGACAGCATTGCAAAACTATCACCAGAGACTCAGAAGGAACTTAAAAAACTGGAAAATTTTATAGTAAATACTAAGATGAATGCAGAGAAAAAAGAGTTTTTAATGACGCTTTCTACTGATTTCAAGAACGTAAATGAGTTACAGGATATATTGCAAACGGCTGGTGCGCTTCAGAAATTAGAAGGAGGAAGCGGAAATCCTCCAGCAGCATTTGGCGGTGGTTTAGGAGATAATAAAAGTAAATTAAGTTATACTTACGACGGAAAGAAATTTACGCGTAAAGCAATTATAGACAAACAAGTTGTCGAAAAAGTAAAAGATTCTGCGGCAGATATGTCTAAGATGATTTTTGCATCATCCAACTATATTGTAAAATATCATTTTCCTAAGCGAATTAAAAAAGTATCAAACCCAAATGCTTTGTTTAGCGAAGATCGCAAATCAATTACAATTCAATACCCTTTCACGGATTATATGGAGAATCCTGACAAACTCAACTTTGAAGTAGAGTTTGAAAAATAATTAAAATGAATAAAAAAATTCAACTTCAAGATTTAGGAAGTAAAGATTATAAATCGACCTGGGAATATCAGGAAGAATTGTTTAAAGACATAGTCGACTTAAAAATCAAAAACAGAAGAGAAGAACTTGATTTACCAACACCAAATTATTTGCTGTTTGTAGAACATCCACATGTTTATACCTTAGGAAAAAGTGGTGATATTGAAAACTTATTATTGAACGAAAAGCAGCTGGAAGCCAAAGGAGCTACTTTCTACAAAATCAATCGAGGCGGAGATATTACATATCACGGACCGGGACAAATTGTAGGTTATCCGATTTTGGATTTAGAAAATTTCTTTACAGATATCCATAAATATTTACGTTTTCTCGAAGAGTCGATTATTCTGACCTTAGAAGAATATGGTGTAAAAAGCGGACGAAGTGATGGCGAAACCGGTGTTTGGCTGGATGTTGGAACTCCGTTTGCACGCAAAATCTGCGCACTTGGCGTACGCGCGTCACGCTGGGTAACCATGCATGGATTTGCCTTGAATGTAAATGTAGATTTAGGTTATTTTGATAATATTATTCCGTGTGGAATTCGTGGTAAAGCTGTTACTTCATTACAAGTAGAACTTGGTGTAGAAAAAGTTGATGAAGCCGAAGTAAAAGCCAAAATTGTAAAACATTTGACTCAATTGTTTGAAGCCGAATTTGTTTCGTAATGCTTCTAAAATATAAATAGTATGAAAAATGCTGAAGAAAATAACAATCATAGAATTGCGGTTCCTTCAGCATTTGAAACTGTTTTTTCTCATTTTTATTTTGCCGAAAACAAAACAGCATTTCCTATAACGAAAACTTTATTGCCTAGTTTTCAAACGATTCTTGTTTTTAATTTCGGAACAAAATCGTCTTTAAAATCAGAGAAAAATTCTACTCTAGAAGTTGAAAAATGTATTGTTTTAGGTCCAATAAAACAAGCGTTTGATTATACATTAGAACCCAATTCTGAGATATTAGTAGCCAATTTTAAAGAAGATGCCTTTTACAGATTCTTCGGCAATGCACTTTTAACGCATTCACTGCCAATTCATCCGGACGTTTTAATTGCTGAGAATTGCTTTTCGGTTTTATGGGAAGAACTCCATAGTTTCTCTGATACAAAAGAACGTGTCGATTACATATTAGAGTTCTGTAGACCTTATTTAAGAGAGCAAAATGCTTTAACAACACTTCTGGCAGATTTTAAAGAGGAAAATTTAAATCGTATAAAAGCAATTGCTTCCAGAACCAATCAATCTGAACGAAATATTCAGCTCAATCAAAAGAAGTTTTTTGGTTATACCATTAAAGAAATCAGCCGTTACGAAAGATTTTTAAAAGCAGTTGAAGCGATTCAAAAAGATATTCAAAACGATTCAAAAACCGATTGGCTCTCTATCGTTGATCAATGTGGTTATTATGATCAGAGTCAGTTGATACACGATTTTAAATATTATATGAATATTTCTCCAACTAAGTTTCTGAAATTCCAAAATGATATTTGCAGTTCTAAATCTGAATAGATTGTTTGAATTTTGTAGTTTTGTAAAATGGAAAAGCTAGAAAGTATAGAAGATTTTCACCAAAAAAAACTCCTTTTTATGCCCGATAATCTCAAAAAAGAAATTGGTCATTTTAATGTTTTTGTATTGGATGATTTTATGGGTTGCAGCGCAAAACCTATTCCGTATAGCAGGAGAGATTATTTTAAGATAAGTCTGATTATCGGGAAGAACAGAGTGCATTATGCAGACAAGATTGTAGAGATTGACAAACAGGTACTTTTCTTCGCTAATCCGCAAGTACCTTATAATTGGGAACAATTAGAGGAACAGCAAACTGGCTTTTTTTGCGTGTTTACGGAAGCTTTTTTTCATCAGTTTGGAAATCTAAAGGAATATCCGGTTTTTAAGCCAAACGGATCTCCTGTTTTTGCTATTGACGATGATCAGGTAGAAAAAATTAAAGGCATTTTTGAGCAAATGATGACCGAAATAAATTCTGATTATACATATAAATATGATGTATTGCGGAATTTAGTTTTTGACTTGATTCACAGTGCAATGAAAATGCAGCCTGCTAATATTTCTGTTACTCAGCATTCTAATGCTTCAAGCAGAATTTCGTCTTTGTTTCTGGAATTGCTCGAAAGACAATTTCCTATTGAAAACGCAAGACAACGTTTTGGATTACGTTCTGCTGCTGATTTTGCCAATCAATTAACAATTCATGTGAATCATCTTAATAGAGCTTTAAAAGAAACCACACAAAAAACAACTTCAGAGATTATTGCAGAACGCATTTTACAGGAAGCAAAAATCCTTTTAAAACACACGGATTGGAACATCTCAGAAATCGCATATAGTTTGGGATTCGAGGAGCCAACTCACTTTAATAACTTCTTCAAGAAAAACATTCAGCTTACTCCACGACAATTTCGAACTGTTTGATTTTTGTAATTTATGGTTTGAATCGCGTTAGCGCAAAGAACCGTTAGCGTCTTACATTTGTATCCTAATTAAAATACTATTAAAATGGATACAAATAAAGTGTGGTTCGTAACTGGAGCCTCAAAAGGTTTAGGGTTAACTTTGGTTAAAAAATTATTGGCAAACGGATATAAAGTTGCTGCAACTTCAAGAGATGTAAACGCACTAATTACTGAAATTGGCACAACATCAGAGCAGTTTTTGCCAATTGCAATGGATATTGTGACGGAAAGCAGTGTTCAAAAAGCGGTTCAAAATACAATCACTCATTTTAAAACTATTGATGTAGTGGTAAATAATGCTGGTTATGGACAAATTGGTACTCTGGAGGAACTTTCTGACGAGGAATCAAGACGTAATTTTGATGTAAATGTATTTGGTTTATTGAATGTGATTCGCAATACTATGTCGCATTTTAGAGCAAATAAATCGGGACATTTCTTTAATATTTCATCGATTGGCGGATATCACGGTGGTTTTCCGGGTTGGGGAATTTATTGTTCGACAAAATTTGCCGTTTCAGGATTAACAGAAGGTTTACAGGCAGAAGCGAAGGCTTTTGGTGTAAATGTTACTTTGGTTTATCCGGGATATTTTAGAACTAACTTTTTATCAGAAGGTTCTATGGGATTGCCTAAAAATCCAATTGCGGATTATGAAGAAGCACGTCAATCTGTTTTGGCGCATCAAAATGAAATTAACGGAAATCAGCCTGGAGATCCTGAAAAAGCGGTTGAAGCTTTGATTCAGATTAGTAAGGAGAAAAATCCGCCGCTTCATTTGTTTTTAGGGCAAGATGCTTATGATATGGCAAATAGTAAAATAGAAAACGTGAAAGCAGATTTAGCAAACTGGAAAACGCTAACAATTTCTACTGCGTATTAATCTACGTCAACTTCTTTCAAAAATTCCGTTATATTTCTAACGGGATTTTTTGTGGTATAGGATTTCGTTTTCTTACAATTGTAGCCAAATCTTCCGTTTTACATTTGTCATGTTCAATCTTTAAAAATAGAAAACATGAGAAATTTAATTATTTATGCGCATCCAAATTCAGCAAGTTTAAACCATTTTTTCAAGCAAACCGTTGTCGAGAGTTTAGAAAATTCAGGAGAAGAAGTTATTGTTCGGGATTTAAATCAAATCAATTTTAATCCGGTTTTATCTCTCGAAGATATGCAAGGACAAAGAATGGGACAAGTTGCAGAGGATATAAAAACAGAACAGGATTTTATAACCTGGGCAGATCAGATTATTTTTGTTTACCCAATTTGGTGGACGGGAATGCCGGCGATTATGAAAGGTTTTATTGATCGCGTTTTTAGTTACGGATTTGCTTATCGATACGATCAGGGTGTTCAAAAAGGATTACTAACAGGGAAAAAAGCAGTCATTATTAATTCACACGGAAAATCGAATTCAGAATATGAAGCTATCGGAATGGATAAGGCTCTGGCATTAACTTCTGATACCGGAATTTTCAATTATTGCGGACTTGAAATTCAGAAGCATTTTTACTTTGATAAGGCAGATAAGGCTTCTGCCGAAAGTATTTCAGGGTGGGAAAATCAAATTAAAACTACTTTCAAGAATATTAATGAAGTTCCTGTTTTGAGATAGGAGTTTATTTTTGAAAAAAAAGCTAAAAAAAATGCAAAAATGATTGGATTAGAACCTTAATTTTGAATTGATGCTAAATTATGGAAGTGTTGTAATTCATTGATGTTTTTATGGTAAATTTGGATTTATACTTCTAAAAAGGTTTAACTAAATTTAAAAACTTATGAGAAAAATCTACTTTGTGTGCTTCCTTTTTATGCTTAATGGTCTTTTTGCTCAAAAGAAAGATAAATTAAATCCAATTGCAGTTTATGAGAAAGCATGGTTAGAACATAATAGTGAAACACGGTTAAAATTAATAAAAACAATCTGGTTAGATGATAGTACTTTTGAGGATCCGTCGGCATCTATAAAAGGTTCAGTAGCATTAAATAATGTTATAAATGAGTTTTATAAAAAATACCCGGATGCAGTAATAACATCCGGTCCAAAAGTCGTAAAAGACAATTATGTAAGCTGGGATTGGAAAATTCTGGATTCAAAAAATAAACTTATAATGGGCGGTCGCGATTTTGCCAGACTAAATGGAAAAGGTCAGGTAAGTAAAATTATTGGATTTTGGGATTCAGAAGTTACTTTGTCAGAGTCAGAAATTTTAAAAAATCTGGAAACTGACAATTACAAAGTTGTTGCTCAATATTATGAAAGGCTTTTTAAAACCAGAAATTTTGCAGAAATGTCGGCCTTAATAGAAGATGGTGCGATTTATAGTCAGGCAGAAGGTTTGCCATACGGAGGAATATATAAAGGGTTTGATGAATGGACAAAAATGTATACCAAATCAGCTGAATTTTTTGATTTAGAAATAGAAAAAGAACCAGTCTATTTTAGCGATGCGACGAAAAATGAAGTAATTATTTATTTTACAATAAAGTGCAAGGCAAAGAAATCCGGTAAAACACTTTCGATGCCAATTTCGGAACATTTCGATTTAAAAAACGGAAAAATTACTGCTGTCAGAGCTTTCTATTTTGATACAAAACAGTTTGCTGAATTCTTAAAAAGCAAGAAATAAGATTGTAATTGAAACGATCTTAAATGATCGAATATAGATAGAAGGCAAGAAAGGCTTATCAGATTTGATAAGCCTTTCTTGTTTTTATTTTTAAATTCATTTTAGTTGTGTTGCTAATATTCAGTTTTTGATTGTTTTAATGTGTTTGAAAAATAGTATTAATGATATAGCATTTAATATTAAATCGGGTATTTATACTTGTTAAAATGGATGGGTAATTGTTTTTCTTTACGAGGCTCTATTTCGAGATTAAATCATTTTTAGAACCTAATAAATACAACCTATGAAGAAAATTCTACTTATTACATTCTTACTATTTGGCATAACTTGTTTTGGTCAGGCGATACCGACACCACAAGACTTGGCTCAGGCGACAATAGATATTACAAAACGATCTAAAGATTTTGAAGCAAAAAATATAGAATTTTTAGCGAAAGAAAAAGATCTGAATAACTATATAGCTAATATATCTGCGAGTATGGACCCAGCTAAAACAGGTGAACTTTCTACTAAAGTCGTTGAAGTTCAAAATAAAAGAAAAGAACTTAATGAAAGTTATCTTTTATTTGAGACTTATAAAAAAGTATATATGGATAAAGGGATCCCTGAAAAAACAATTAATAATCTCTTCAAATATCAATATACTGTTTCAGATCCAATAGTAAGTACAAATAATGTAGATGAGCCTGAAACATATTTGTATTTTGGAAAAGATCAGATTTTGCAGGAATCTAAATTAACGAATAATGAAGAAGTAAATGAAATCCTTAAAACTGTTCTAAAAGAAAAGAGCGAATCGTATTTGGGTGATATCATAATTCCGAAAGAAAACCAACAGTTTGCATTTTATGATGATAAATTTAATGTAAAAAGCGGGAGGTATTATAAATTTAAAAGAGTCACATTCGAAATTCAAGATGGTTTTTTTACCGATATAAAGGTTTTTGTATTCGATGAAAATGGTTCTGAGCTATTATTTGAGAATAAGATTCCAATAAGTATATTAAGATATTCAACCCAAGCACCTAAAAACTTTTTGTTTTTTAAGCATGCTATTAATCAAAATGGTATTGTTGATTTTAAGAAAACTGAAAATTTAAGAATTCGATTATCTGATGTATTAATGTATGTATCAAGACCTGGCTACAACTTTATCCCCAATGATGTTACTTTTGATTTTCCTACCAAAGAAAATGGTATCTATTTGAATAAAGAGAGTTCAATTAAATATGAAATAAAAGAAGATACTAGTTTGCAAAATGTTGTAGAGTTAAGAGCTTACACTGATTTTCTAGGATTATTTGCAGATTCTCCTAATGGCGTTGTACAGCTTCAAGGGAAAGGAGATTTTTATGTGTTTCCTTTTAGTATGCCTTTTTGGGGATGGGATTTAAAACTTCTAGACAAAATATCACCATATGTTAATTTCTCAAGGATAGATGCCGATTCAAGAGCGGTTGAAACAACTGTACTTCCAGACTCAAAAAATGGAATTAAGAATAGTTTAGATTTATTGCAAAAAGCCTATTTAGAAATGGGAACTAAAGTGAATGTGGTTAATTTTAAATTTGGTAAAGAATATCCATTTCGTACCATTTTTTATTTCCCGATACGCTATCAAATTTCAGATGTAAAAATAAGCAATGAACTTACAAATGTCCAAGGACTTGGATTAGGTGGAGGGGTAACATTCGAGTTTAAAAGGTTTAATAATTTCGGATTTAGTTATTCTCTAGAATATTCTAGCTATAAATATATAAATTTTAATAAAATTCCAACTTTTGAAGCACCAGAAGCTTTTAATGTTTTTAGAAATGAAGCAGAAGTTTATTATCATCCTGATAAAGATAAGAAGCAAGCTATTTTCTTAAGGTTTAGAACATTCAATAATGCCAAAACCAACGAAGCTTTTTACCAACTGCAATTTGGTTACCGTTTTTCTATAGGAATTTCGGATGTGAAAGCTAAAACCCAATAAGCATTTATCAATTTAAAATAAATACCAGCATAAGCTATAAGTTTGTGCTGGTATTTTTGATTTGTAATAGCGCTAAAAGTCAAACTCTAATTGATCCGGCAAAAGCCTGAAGCTCATGCGGTGGTATTTTGTTGGGCCATATTTTTTAATAGCTTCGCGGTGTTCTTTAGTTGGATAACCTTTGTTTTTTTTCCAGTTGTACATCGGGAATTCTTCATGGATTTGATCCATATATTCGTCTCGATAAGTTTTTGCCAAAACAGAAGCAGCTGCAATACTTAAAAACTTAGCATCACCTTTTATAATGCTTTGATTTGGAATAGATTTTAGAAGCTCTATTTCGGCTTTAGAAAATTGTTTTCCGGTAGTATTTTTCAATCCTAATTTTGCATTTATAGAACGATTTCCATCTACAATAACAAATTCAGGAAGCTGACTTAGTTTTAAAATGCATTCCTGCATTCCTTTCATTGAAGCGTTTAAAATATTTATTTCGTCAATTTCATCCGGAAATAAATGTGTAACTGCAAAACAAACGGCTTGTTCCTCAAGGATAGGTTTTAAAAAAAATCTTGTTTTCTCTGACAATTGTTTACTGTCATTCAATATTTCATGTTCAAAATCAGTTGGTAAAATTATGGCAGCGGCAGTTACAGGCCCTGCCAAACAACCACGACCAGCTTCATCAGTACCAGTTTCGAAAACAAATCCGGAGAAATTTTTTGCAAGCATTTTTTTAGTTTTAAAAAGCAAATATTATATTTTTTTTCTGGAATAATTATGTAGATACAAATGAAATATAGATAAATGCCTCTGTTTTTGTGTAGAGAAAAAGAAGCTTTATGTTAATTTTTAACTTTTTAGATGCTCTTTTTTGTTTTTTTTAAAGATAGTAAGATTTTACGTATTGTACAGGTGCTCTGTGTATTATGAATATTTAGTATAGACTATTGTCTATTTGTTGTTGAAAAAAGTAAGAAAAATTATAAACTTTAACACATGTGAAATTGTTATTGTAAGAAAATAAATCCATTTTTGTTAAATTATTAACTCAAAATAATTTAGCATGAGATTAAAGTTTACATGTATTTTAACATTTTTGATCCTGTTTATTATGCAGTTTTCTTTTGCACAGGAAAGAGTGATTTCTGGAGTTGTTTCAGAAAATGGCGGGCCAATTCCTGGTGTAAACGTCAATGTAAAAGGGACAAAAAATAGCGCCCAAACAGATTTGGATGGTAAATATGTTGTTAAAGCAAAAACTGGTGATGTATTGGTATTTTCTTATATGGGAATGCAGGATGCTGTAGTTACTATTGGAGCTTCATCAACAGTTAATATCAAGATGAAAGAAGATGGAAAGGAATTGGATGAAGTTGTGGTTGTTGCTTATGGTAAACAGAAAACAAAATCTATTGTAGGTTCTGTAGCAACAATTGGTAAAGATGTTCTCGAAAAACAGCAAGCTACAAATGTTTTATCTGCAATTCAAGGTAGTGTGGCAGGAGTAAATATTATTTCTTCTGGGGGGCAACCAGGAGAAAGCCCAAAAATACGTATTCGTGGTATCGGTTCTATCAGCTCTTCTTCAGAACCTTTGATAATTTTAGATGGTGCACCTTATTCAGGGGATATTAATTCAATTAGTGCTGATCAGATAGAAAGTATGAGTGTATTAAAAGATGCCTCATCTACTGCATTATATGGTTCTAGAGCAGCAAATGGCGTAGTTATTATAACGACAAAGAGAGGTAAGTTTAATACACCTACAACTGTACATATAAATTCTATAGTTGGAGTAGGCGGGAATGCTGTTAAACTACATAAGTTATTGTCAACTGATCGTCTTATGGAGATGAGTTGGGAAGCAAGGCGTAATGTAAATCAATACGCTAGTGGACAAACTGCTGAAGTAGCAGGGCAAAATGCATCTAATTCTTTAGTGTCTGCTTTGGGATATAATCCTTATAAGACAGCTGTACCAGTAGATGCAAATGGAAAATTAGTTACAACAGATAAGTATTGGAATACAAATTGGGAAGATGCCTTGATTAATAATTCAGCTATAAGAAAAGAAAACTCTATAGCGATTAATGGAGGTGGACAAAGTACTTCATATGCATTTTCTGCTAACAATTTAAGTCAAGATGGAGCTTTAGTAAATTCAAATTTTAAAAGGACTTCAATTAGGATTAATGTAGATACCAAAATTACAGAATCATTAACGGCTGGTTTAAATGTTGGTTATGCAACATCAACCCAAAACTATCCATTACAATCGGGGAACTCTTTCCAAAGTCCAATACAATGGATTTATAATGTTTCTTCGATCTATCCATTATATAGATATGATGCTGAGGGTAATGAGATGTTTGATGTTTTAGGTGGTAAGCTTTATGATTATGGAGCATCAGCGGGTTCGTTAAATGCTACGCGTCCAATGATGAGTAATGAAAATGCTTTGGGTGCATTGTACAATTATGTTATTAGAAATAATAGAGATGATATTACAATCAATGGGTATGTAGGGTATAAAATTACTAAGGATTTATCTTTTAAAACAACAATTGCATATCAAAAATATTTATTAGATAAATATGATTATAAATCTTCTGAATATGGTAGTGCTGCCTCAGTTGGAGGTAGGGTATCGCAAGATAGAGACATTACAAATTCTATTAATATTACGAATGTTTTAAATTATAAAAAGGAATTTGGAAAACATAGTTTTGGTATCGATGCAATTCAGGAAGCTTATAAGTTTAAAAGAGATAAATTATTTGCTATAGGAGAAGGTTTCTTACCAGGTGTAGTTGTTAATGATGGAGCAACTAACCCGGCAGGTGTTAAAGGAAGTGTTACTGAAGAGCGCTTAAGTAGTTATTTGGGGCGTGTTTCATATAGCTATGCAAGTAAATATTTTATCGAAGGATCATATCGAGCAGATGGTTCATCTCGTTTTGGTAGAGATGTACGTTGGGGTAATTTCTTTTCAGTAGGAGGAGCCTGGAGTATTAAAGATGAAAAATTCTTAGTTGATAATGAAATTATAAGCACTTTGAAAATTAAAGCTTCTTATGGGGAGTTAGGAAATAATAGAACACTGAATCTGGATGAAACAGATTCCTATTTTCCTTATCAACAATTATACGAAGTAGGTTGGAGTGAAGTGGGGAATATAGGTGTTTCATTAGGAGCGCTAGCTGATAGAAATTTGACTTGGGAGAAAACCGCTTCAGCTAATCTTGGTATTGAATTAGGGTTTCTTAATGATAGATTTAAAATGGGTGCAGATTTGTATCAAAAAAAATCTATTGATTTAATTTATGCCATTCCTGTTGCTGGTTCAACAGGTAATATCAGTTATTTAACAAATGCAGGTTCTTTGAAAAATTACGGTTTGGAGGTTTATTTAAGTTCAGTGAATTTTAGAACTCCTAATTTTACTTGGAATACTGATTTGAATTTCTCTTTCGATAGAAATGAAATTTCATCATTAACTCAAGAGTTTATTATTAAAGATACTAAACGTTGGGAAGTAGGTCGATCTATCTATGATTTCTGGATACAAGAATGGGCAGGTGTTGATCCTGCTACAGGTAAAGCGAAATGGTATGTAGATGGTGTAGATGGTGATGGTAACAGGAATACTACTTTTACTTATTCGCAAGCTTCTCGTAATTATGCAGGAAAATCTTCATTGCCGGATGTGGTGGGAGGATTTAAAAATTATTTCAGGTATAAGGACTTTGATATGAACATTTTATTCAACTTTAGTTACGGATCTTATGTTTATGATTCATCATATGCATCACTAATGGCAGGGTTGAAAGAATCAGGTCGTCCGGGATCTGTAGACTTAGAAAATCGTTGGCAACAGCCAGGAGATATTACTGATGTTCCATTATTGTATCAAGGAAATCAGGATTTTGCATCTCAATCTACAAGGTTTTTGTTCAAAAATAATTATATCCGTTTGAAAGCATTGAATATTGGTTATAATTTTCCAAAAGACGTAATGAAGTCTGTGGGGATAAATAATATGAGAGTTTATCTACAGGGGGATAATCTGTTAACTTTTCAATCTCATAAAGGAATAGATCCGGAGCAAAGTTTTGCTGGTACAACAGATAGTAGGTCCTATAATCAGAGATTGGCCTCTTTAGGGTTTTCAATTGATTTTTAATAACAAATTTAGTATATGAAAAATATAGTTAGAAATATAACAATTGCAGTTGTAAGTATGATTTTCTTGGGTAGTTGCAGTCAGGAGTTTTTGGACGAGGTCGAGCCTACAACAGGAGTTCCTGTTGCAACAGCTTTTGATAGTAGGGGTAGTGCTGATGGGGTTATTTCGGGAATATTGAGACGTTTTAGAGACCAGTTCGAGAATGCGGCGGGTAAATCTTCTACAGATGCTGGCGGGGTGTGTGCATTATATTTTGCAAGGACAGTTAAGGGTAATGATGTGATTTCTACAAATAATTGGTATGGAAGTGATTATGAGAATAATAATAGAGAGCCTACTTATCGTAGAGTTATTTTTGCTTGGAACTATCCTTTTTTTATGATTAATCAAATTAATAATTTTATTAAAGGGGTTAATGAAAGTACTAAGTTAGGAGACCAAGATAAAAAAGAATTATTAGGACAAGGATATGCATTACGTGCTTTCTTTTACCATCATTTAGTTTTAGATTTTTCGAAATCTTATAATGAAGATCAGAATTTTCCGGCACCGCCTATTTATAAAGAACCTATTGTGGTTGCTAAGGGAATGTCTACTGTAAAAGAAGTTTATGATTTCATGGTTACAGATTTAAAAGAGGCTATTGCTATTTTACCTGATACACGTTTAGGTAAATCTTACGTTAATAAACAGGTCGCAAATGCTATATTAGCCGAAGTTTATCAAGTAATGGGTAAATGGGATTTGGCAGAAGCTGCTTCCATAGAAGCGTATGGAGGTGATCCGGATGCAGTTTTAGATGCTGCTAGTTATGGTTCAGGTTTTAAAGATAATAGCAATAAAGAGTGGTTATGGGGATCTCCTCAGGCAAGTGATCAAACAATGTATTATTATTTAGCTCCTCATGTATTCTCGGATCATAAAACAGGGGCGTATTTTTCTATCTATGTAAATTCTACCTTTGTCAATTTGTTTTCTGCAACTGATGTTAGAGGTGGAGTAGGAGTTGATAAAATGTTTAGTGTAAAATCAGCTACATATACAATTTCTGATTATAGATATTATGTGTCGAATAAGTTTTTATTTTCATTTACTTCACATTCACCAATTATTAGATATGCTGAAATGATTTTAGTTGATGCAGAAGCAAAAGCCAGGCAAGGAAAAGAAGCTGCTGCAAAGGCTTTATTATTTGCGTTACAAAAAAACAGAGATGTAAACGCCGTGCAAAGTTCTAGTTCAGGTCAAACTCTTATTGATGAGATTTTGCTTGAAAGACGTAAAGAATTATTTATGGAGAACGGAGTTGAATGGTTTGATGCAAAACGTTTAGGGAAAGGGATGTTAAGAGATGGCAATCAGCGTTTAAAAGGGATTAATAATATAACGGGTAAACCGTATGATTTACAGCCTAATGATTTAAGATTCATGCTTAAAGTTCCTCAGGCAGAAATTGATACAAATCCATTTATTGAAAAAAATATAAATACTGGAAGATAAAAGATGGCAATGGTTAATTCCACGAGCCGAAATTGATGCAAATCCGTTGATTAAACAAAACGAACTTTAATTTACAGAACCCTCAATCACTTTTGATTGAGGGTTTTTTTATAAAATAATTTGGATGATTTTTTTTTAAATAATACTAAAAGTGTAATCAGTTGAATATGTGAAATTTAGGACAATTGAATCAAAAATTGAAATAGTCAGATAGTGGCAAATAATTTTAAAAGAGGTTAAATAAAACATTCCTAGCTGAAATTGTTTTATTTAACCTCTTTTTTGGAAGGTAATTACTATGTTTATTTTGTTTTTTAATTCACTTTTTTAAGCTTATTCTTCCTTTATATGTTAATTAAATGTTAAAATATGTATTGATGAAAATTCAGTGTTTTGTGTTTAAAATTGTAGATAACGCTAATTTAGTGCTAATTAGATGCAAAACGTAAAGTATTTGTTAAAGTAGTATTAAAAAAACACTAACAAAAGTTTAAAAAGATATTGTTCTTTTAAGAAAATATTATGATGTTTGCCGGATACTAATTCAAAATTAAAAAAATGAAACTAAAGTTTAATGGATTCTTAGTGCTACTTGTAGTACTTATGGCGCAACTTACCTTTGCGCAAGAAAGAGCTGTTTCAGGAATTGTTTCTGATAACGCAGGAATGCCTTTGCCAGGTGTAAGTGTGTTAGTTAAAGGGACAAAAGCAGGAACGCAAACAGATTTTGATGGAAAATATTCTATCAAAGCATTACCAAGTCAAACCTTGGTATTTACTTATATTGGGATGAGATCTCAAGAATTATCAGCTGGTTCAACTTCAGTAAATGTGAAGTTAATAAGCTCATCAGTTGAACTGGAAGGTGTAGTAGTAACTGCATTAGGGATTAAAAGAGAGAAAAAATCCTTAGGTTATGCTTCGCAAGAGATCAAAGGTGCTGATTTAAATTCAGGCGTTGCAAGTGGAAACTTTCTTAATGAACTTTCTGGAAAAGCAGCCGGAGTAAATATTAGAAAAAATACCAACTTTGGGGGTTCTACAAACGTAGTGTCAAGAGGTGTTAAAAATCTTACTGGAGATAACCAAATGCTTATTGTTATTGACGGTATGCCTATTAATAACTCTAATACAAATACTAACGTTTCTCAGGGAAATAGTGCTAATCAATCTACAGGTGCCCGTAATACATACGATTATGGTAACGCTGCTATGGATATTAATCCAGATGATATTGAAACATTAAACGTTTTGAAAGGTGCAGCTGCTGCAGCATTGTACGGATGGCAAGCCGGTAATGGAGTAATTATGATTACAACCAAAAAAGGAAGAGCAAAAAAAGGAATGGGAGTAACTATTTCTAGTGAGTTTACAGTGGGTAGTGTCGATAAAAAAACTTTTCCGGTTTATCAGGATAAATACGGTCAGGGTTACGGACCAACTTACGACGCTGCAGGCAATCCTAAAGGTATTCCAGTTGGACCAACAGGAGCTTTTTTTACTATTGATAGTAACGGAAACCAAGTTGCAACTACTACAGATGATGCTTCTTATGGTGTTGCCTTTGACCCAAATCTATCTGTTTATCAATGGGACGCATACTCTAAATACTCTCCGAATTTCGGAAAAAAAACAACTTGGAAAGCAGCTGAAAATGGTCCTATTACCTTTTTTCAAACAGCGACTACATTCAATAATTCTGTCTCTATAGAGGATGGTACTGACAAAACTAATTTTGTTTTGAATTATAACAACTATAAAGAAAACGGAATATTACCAAATAGTGAATTAAAGAAAAACAATATCAGTTTTAAAATTAATCACAAGTTTAGTGATAAATTATCTGCAAGTGCATTTGCAAATTATATGGCACAAACAACTGTTGGTAGAAATACTACTGGTTATGGTGGTGATAACGTTGCTGGATTATTCCGTCAATGGTGGGCAACTAACGTTGATTTAAAAGCACAAGAGCAAGTTTTTAGAAATTCAGGAGGACAAAACATCTCTTGGAATATGGCAGATCCTGCTAACGGTAATACAAGTGCTAAATACTGGGATAACCCTTATTTTACAAGATATAAAAATTACCAATCTGATGAGAGAAATCGTTTTTTAGGTTATGCTCAATTAGATTATAAAGTAGCTGATTGGTTATCTGTAACAGGAAAAGCAAGTACAGATAGTTATTCTGAATTACGTGAAGAAAGAAAAGCAACAGGTTCTTTGAATGCTACATTTGGATTAAACAGATTAGCTGTTGGTTCTGGATACCAAAAATATAGTGGTATGTTTTCTGAGCAAAATTATCAGTTAACATTGAATTTTAATAAAAAACTTACAGAAAGTATTTCGTTAAATGGTTTAGTTGGTCTTAACTCTTTAAGAACAAGACGTACTTCTACACTTGCTTCTACAGATGGAGGACTTATTATACCAGGAATTTATGCGTTATCAAACTCAGTAAACCCTGCACCATATCCAGTAGAGAATGAAGATAATTCAGGAGTGAATAGTGCGTATGCATCTGTTTCTTTAGGGTACAAAGACTTTTTATACTTAGATGGTACAGTGCGTAATGATGCGTTCTCTACATTGCCAAAAGGAAATAACAAAGTAAATACATTCTCTACTTCGGCTAGTTATGTTTTCACTAAGCTTATTGATCAGGATTGGTTGACTTTTGGAAAACTAAGAGCGAGTTATGCTGAGAATCCTCAAGGAAATATTGATTTATATGCATTACAAGGTGTTTTTAGTAAATTCAATAACTTTGGAGCAAATCCATTGTATTCTAAACCAGATATTAGTGCTAATCCTGATTTACGTACTGTAAAAACTAAAACTCAAGAGATAGGTTTGGAAATGCAATTTTTTGATAAAAGAATTGGTTTAGAGACAAGTATTTACAAAAGTTTGAGTTCTGATCAAATCTTCCCTGTAGACTATTCTACATCAACAGGGTATTCTTCAAGATATGCAAATGCAGGATCGGTTGAGAATAAAGGTATAGAGGTACAGCTTAATTTGACCCCAATAAGAACGAAAGATTTTCAATGGGATGTTTTTGTAAACTGGTCTAAAAATGAAAATACTGTTGTTGCTTTAGCTCCGGGAATTGAAACATTAACGTTAGGAACTTTTCAAGGTGGTGTAAGCATAATTGCAAAAGCAGGTCACGCTTATGGAGATATTATTGGTAAAGATTATGTGTATGCTGCTGATGGACAAAAAGTGACTAAAGGAGGAACTTACTTAATGACTGAGTCAGTTACCAATGTTATTGGAAATGTTACTCCGGATTGGATTGGTGGAATCCGTAATAAATTTACATACAAACAAGTTTCATTAGGTTTCTTAATTGATATGCAAAAAGGAGGAGATATTTTCTCTCTGGATCAATACTACGGACAAAACTCAGGTTTATATGCTTCAACTGCAGGGTATAATGAGTTAGGAAATCCGGTAAGAAATACACTTGCAAATGGTGGTGGAGTAATCCTTCCGGGAGTAAACCAAGATGGTACACCTAATACTACCAGAACGCCAGCTCCAGAAGTTGCCGGTGGTATTTATGGATATACTAAAAATCCACAAAAAGCTTTTGTTTATGATGCAAGTTATGTGAAATTAAGAGAAGTAAACATTACCTATAGTTTTCCTTCGGCAATGGTTTCTAAATTAAAATTGACTGATTTAAGGCTTTCTTTAGTAGGTTCTAACTTATGGATTATCCATAAAAACCTTCCAGATGCAGATCCGGAGAGTGGACTTAGTTCTGGTAACTTATCTGCAGGTTATTCAGGAGGTTCACTTCCTACAACAAGAAATATTGGTTGTAACCTAACATTAAAATTCTAAACCATGAAAAAAATACTTTTATTAATATCTTTTGTTAGTGTTGCTATGTCATGCAGTACTGATATTACAGATATGAATGTTGATCCTAAAAAACCAACTGTAACCAAGCCGGAATACATGTTTACTAATGCAGAAAAAAAATTAGTAGATCAGATGGCAAGTACCAACGTAAATATTAACGTTTTTAGATTATTTGCTCAACAATGGGCAGAGACTACTTATCCAAACGAAAGTCAATACGACCTTACGGCCAGAAAAATTCCTGATGCTCATTTTCGTGTTTTGTACAGAGATGTATTAGCGGATTTTTATGATGCAAAAGGGATGATTAAAAGTCAGGTTACTGAAACAGAAGAAGCAGCTACCATTAACCAAAATAAATTGGCTCTTATTGATATTTTAGAAGCTTATACCTATAGTATCTTGGTTGACACTTTTGGAAATGTTCCGTATTCTCAGGTATCAGATATTGTAAAATACCCTTTACCGGCTTATGATGATGCTAAAACCATTTATAAAGATCTTATAGCAAGATTGACGGCAGATGTTGCTGTATTGAAAAAAAATGCTGCAAGTCCTAACTTTGGTGGTGCTGATATTATTTATGCAGGAGATGCAGCAAGTAATGGAAAATGGGTAAAATTTGCTAATTCATTAATCGTAAGATTAGCAGTAAACATTTCAGATGTAGATGCAACGTATGCTGCTACTCAGGTTCAGGCTGCTATTGCTTCCGGAGTAATGACGGCTAATACAGATAATACTAAATTAATTTACTTAACTACTTCAGGGAATCAAAACCCATTGTATGCTGATTTAGTTGTTAGTAAGAGAGATGATTTTATTCCAGCTGAAACTTTTGTTGCAGCAATGGATGCTGTTGTTCCGGGTGGTGACCCAAGAATGCCGAAGTATTTTGTTAATGCTACTAAGCCAGTTCCGGTTATTCCTGCGGGCAGAACTTATGTAGGTGGTACTTATGGTGAAGCTAACGTTTTTGCAACATATTCGCATATAACTGCAACATTAAACAATCCTACTTATCCTGCTACAATATTTGATTTTTCTGAATTGAATTTTTTATTGGCAGAAGCTGCTGAGAAAAATTTAATCCCTGGAGGTTCAGCTATGGCTAAAACATATTATGATGCTGGAATAACTGCTTCAATGGCAGATTGGGGAGTTGCACCAGCAAGTATTACTACTTACTTAGCGCAACCTAAAGTAGATTATTTAAATTCATTAAGTGGAGCAACCTGGAAAGAAAAAATTGGTATGCAAGCTTGGTATGCTCTTTATAACAGAGGATTTGAGGCATGGACGTCTTATAGAAGATTAGATTTTCCTGTATTAAAATCACCTACAGCGGCCATAAATAAAAACATTTTGACAGTTCCGGTAAGATATACATATCCTGGTCTTGAGCAATCTGTTAATGGAACAAATTATGCAAAAGCTGCTAGTGCTATTGGTGGTGACTTACTGAATACTAAATTATTCTGGGACAAGTTCTAGTATTTTTTTATGATGATTATTAAACATAATCGCATAAAATAGACATTGACTTAGAATAATAGATAATAATTATTTTGAATTTTTTAGAACCCCGATTGCAATTTTTGTAATCGGGGTTCTTGCTTAAAATCGCATCGGTTGAGATTTTATATTATCTATTATGTTTTTTTATTTATACGTTTTTATCTTTTACCTTTGCTTCATCAAATTTTGTCGAAATAATTACATATAAAGCCATCAAATGAGAATATTCATTTTTCTATACCTATTAGTTGTACCAACTTTATTGTTTTCTCAAGAAAAAATCGTTCCTAACAATGGTTTAGATATGAACACTAAATATTCAAGTATAACAGATACTGTAAAGAAGAAAAAGTCATTAGTTGCGACTATTGATCAGTATCAAATTATTACATTAGAACATGATACAACCTATGTAGACACTTCATTAACATTAAAAAGTGCTTATAAACAAAACTATCTTAGAAAAGACACATTTGGACTTTTGCCTTTTTCAAACATTGGACAAACGTATAATACATTGCAATATAATTTAACAAGTTTTTCACCGTATCCTGAAATTGGTTTCAAAGGCAAACACTTTAATTATATGGAAGCTAATGAAATTAAATATTACTCGGCTGCAACTCCGTTAACCGAATTATTTTTTAATACAACAATAAATAAAGGACAAAACGTAGATTCGTTTATTACATTAAATACGTCTAAAAATCTTAACTTTTCTATTGCTTACAGAGGCTTACGTTCAGAAGGAGATTATATAAATCAATTGGTTAGTGCCGGAAATTTTAGGTTTACCACAAGTTATGCAACCACAAATAGAAGGTATGCTTTAAATGCTCATTTTGTTTCTCAGGATCTTTCGAATGAAGAAAACGGCGGAATAACAACACCAATAGATTTTGAAAGTGATAATAAGGACTATAAAAACCGTCAGCGTTTACAAGTTTATCTAACTGATGCGAAGTCATTTCTAAAAGGGAGACGTTTGTTTTTTGATCATGCTTTTAGAATAAATCCAACAAATGGAAGTAATAATTTGTATGTAACGCATCAATTTAATTATGAGTATAAATTCTTCGAATACAATCAGCCAACTGTAGTTTCAACGGTAGATGATGAGCCTGTTCAGCGTTTTGGAGAGTCTTATGTAACAAGTAATATTAACGATCATACTCGCTATGAAAAATTATACAACAAAGTTGGAGCTGCTTATGAAAATTCCTTATTAGGGAAATTTAACTTCTTTGTTGACGATTACAGATCAAATTATAGTTATAACAGAATTATAGTTTCTAAGGATGGAAAAGTTATTCCGAATAACTTATATCAACAGATTAACAATTTTGGAGGACAATATGAATATCAAAAAAACAAATGGAATGGTCGTTTTTTATATTCAAGATCGATTACAGATGTGTCGCTTTCTGATTTAGATGCTAAGTTGAGATACAATTTGAATGATAAAATACAGTTTGATTTTAGATATAGAAACGTCAATAAATTAGCAAATAACAATTACAATTTATATCAAAGCAGTTACGTAAAATACAATTGGTCGAACAATTTTAAGAACGAAAAAATAAATTCTCTTAGCGCAAATGTTTTTACGCCTTGGTTGAATGCTGAGGTTGAATATTCAGTTTTAAAAGATCATTTGTATTTTAGAGATGCCTCGTCACCAACAGAAATTGCTAATCAGATTCAGATCATTGAGCCGGCTCAATACGGAAATGCGATTAATTATTTGACAATAAAAGCGAGTAGAGAGTTTAAATTTGGACCTTTTGGTTTTGATAATACACTTTTGTATCAAAAAGTAGATCAATCGGATTTGATTTTAAATGTGCCTGATTTTGTAACCAGAAACACATTTTATTACTCAGGTTACTTTTTTAAGAAAGCTTTATATATGCAGACCGGAGTCGTTTTTAATTATTTTACCAAATATTATGGTAATGATTACAATCCGGTGGTTGGAGAATTTTTTATTCAGCAAAATAAAAAAATCGGAGGATATCCATTATTCGATTTATTCCTAAACGCGAGAATTCGTCAGACGCGATTTTATTTAAAAGCAGAACATATCAATGCTCTGTTTTCTAAAAGTGATTATTATTCAGCGCCTAATAATCCTTATCGTGATTTTGTTATCCGATTTGGTTTAGTTTGGAATTTCTTCCAATAAAATTGGGCTCTAATTACATTAAAAACCAAATATTAAATTTAAATAAAAATGGACTTTTCAAAAAACATTTTAGAAACAATTGGTAATACACCATTGGTAAAACTCAACAAAATTGTTGCTGAAATTGATGCCTTGGTATTGGCAAAAGTCGAAACTTTTAATCCGGGAAATTCTGTAAAAGACAGGATGGCCGTGAAAATGATTGAAGACGCAGAGGCAGATGGAAGATTAAAACCCGGAGGAACTATTATTGAAGGAACTTCTGGAAATACAGGAATGGGGTTGGCACTTGTGGCAATCATAAAGGGATACAAATTAATCTGTGTAATATCAGATAAACAGTCTAAAGAAAAAATGGACATTTTGCGTGCAGTTGGCGCAAAAGTAGTAGTTTGTCCTACTGATGTTGAGCCTACTGATCCTCGATCTTACTATTCGGTTTCTAAGCGTTTAGCTTCTGAAACACCAAATTCATGGTATGTAAACCAATATGATAATATGTCTAATTCATTGGCACATTATGAGCAAACAGGACCGGAAATCTGGAAACAAACGGATGGTAAAATAACTCATTTTGTGGTTGGAGTAGGAACTGGAGGAACTATTTCCGGAGTTGGAAGATTCCTGAAAGAGAAAAATCCAAATATTAAAATTTGGGGAATTGATACTTACGGATCTGTTTTTAAGAAATACCACGAAACGGGAATTTTTGATGAAAATGAGATTTATTCTTATATCACTGAAGGAATTGGAGAAGATATTTTACCAAAAAATGTTGACTTTTCATTAATTGACGGTTTTACAAAAGTGACCGATAAAGATGCTGCGGTTTATACCAGAAAAATTGCTCTTGAAGAAGCTATTTTTGTCGGAAACTCCGCTGGAGCTTGTATTAAAGGTTTGTTGCAATTAAAAGAACATTTTAAGCCTGATGATGTTGTTGTGGTTCTTTTTCATGATTCTGGAAGCCGTTATGTAGGTAAAATGTTTAATGACGATTGGATGCGTGAGCGTGGATTCTTAGAAGAAAACGTAACAAAAGCCGAAGATGTAATTAAGGATCATATCGATAAACAATTGATTGTTGTTCGTACTGAAGAATTGGTTTCACATGCAATTGAACGTATGAGAAAATATAAAATATCTCAAATTCCGGTTGTAGACATTAATGGTTTTGTTGGTTCTGTGGATGAGACAGATTTGTTTAGAAGTTATGTTGCTGATAAAAATGTAGCCGAAAAACCAATTAAAGAAGTAATGGGAAAACCTTTCCCGATTGTAAAATTAGGAACTCCAATCGAAGAAGTTTCTAAGTTGTTTACCAAAGAAAATGATGCTGTTTTAGTAGATCTTGAAAATGGAAACCATCATATTATAACGAAGTATGATATCATTGGATCGATAAAATAAAGCATTTTTTAATAATTTTATAAGACCATAAATCTAATTATTGAGTTAGATTTATGGTTTTTTAGCTTAAATAGATTTTAAAATGAACTTTACCGCGATAGATTTTGAAACTGCGACAGGACATCATCCGTGTTCTGTGGGGATTGTTACGGTTCAAAACGGAATAATTGTAGATGAGTTTGTTACTTTGATAAAACCACCCAATAACGAGTATAATCCGTTTACGATTCGGGTTCATGGTATTTATCCAAAGGACACAGTAAATGCTAAATCATTTCTACAGGTTTATCCTGAAATAGAGAAAAGATTAAAAAATAGAATAATAGTAGCACATAACGAAAGTTTTGACCGTAATGTTTTGTTTAAATCGATGGTACTTCATGGGTTAAATTATGAAGATTTAAATATCGCTTCAAAATGGGAATGCACCCTTAAGATTTATAAAGCTAAAGGTTTAAAACCAACGAAACTTAGTGATTGTTGCAAAGAAATGAAGATCCAGCTAAGTCATCACGAAGCATTATCTGATGCACGCGCATGTGCTAAGTTATATATGTTGAGATAAAAAGATTATTTTGTAAGATTAGTATTATTTTTAATTAAATTTGAGCTTTTATAAACCATCATAAAAGCCAAAAAATGAAAGAAGATTTTCTTCATTACCTCTGGAAATTCAAGAAGTTTGAAACATTGAATTTAAAAACCACGCAAAATGAATCTGTCACTATTATTAAAACGGGAGATTATTTAGAGCTTTCAGGACCTGATTTTTTTAATGGCCAAATCAAAATCGGAAATCAAAAGTGGGCCGGAAATATCGAAATTCATATAAAATCTTCTGATTGGTATGTGCATCATCACGAAAAAAATATAGCCTACGAAAATGTAATTTTGCATGTTGTTTGGGAACATGATGCAGAAATATTTCGAGAAAACAACATTGAAATTCCAGTTTTAGTTTTAAAGGATTATGTTTCATCTGATGTTATAGCTTCTTACAAATCGCTCCTTGCGCCAAAATCATGGATATTCTGCGAAAGACAAATTTCAGAAATAGATGATTTTGTGTTTAAAAATTGGAGGGAAAGGCTCTTTTTTGAACGTTTAGAACGCAAATCAAAATTTATCTATGATTTACTAGAAGAGACAAATCAGGATTGGGAAGCCGTTTTTTTCTGTTTATTGGCAAAGAATTTTGGACTAAATACAAATGGAGCTTCGTTCTTACAGATGGCCAAAGCGATTCCGTTTTCAGTTATTCGAAAAGAAAGCTTTGAAGTCGAAAATTTAGAAGCATTGCTTTTAGGTACAGCCGGTTTATTAGATAAGGATGGAGAAGATGTTTATTTTACAGATTTAAAAATCAGATATTTTTATCTTCTGCATAAATACCAATTTGAGAGATGCCATATAGATTCGGTTCAGTTTTTTAAGCATCGACCGGATAATTTTCCAACCATACGGCTTTCGCAATTGGCAAATTTGTATAAAAAGCATCAAAACTTATTTTCTAAAATAATAAGTTTAAAATCAGTCACAGAAGTATATGAATTGCTTGGAGTTTCGGCAAGTCTATATTGGCAAAACCACTATCAGTTTGATAAAGAAAGTCCGAAGAAAACAAAACAATTGTCAAAATCGTTTTTAGATTTAGTAATTATAAACACTATAATTCCAATGCAATTTGCTTATTCTACTATAATGGGAGAGACAATTTCTGAAGATTTAATTGTGTTTATGAATGAAGTTGCTCCTGAGAATAACGCAATTATAACTAAGTTTAAATCTTTTGGAGTTCTTTCTGGAAATGCTTTTGAAACCCAAACTTTATTAGAACTTAAAAACGAATATTGTAATAAAAAAGCGTGTTTACAATGCGCGTTAGGAATGGAGCTATTGAAGAGTAATTAGTTAATTAGAAAATGTGTCGATTAGATAATTTTGTACATTTGTCATTCTTAATAATGTCAAATGTCATCCTGAGTGGAGTCGAAGGATAAATCTAAAACTAACTATGTCTGCTATTTTAAAATTAAAATTCTTTTTCGAGAAATATGGATTTCATGTTTCCTCAAGATTGGCTGACAAGCTAGGAATGCGTGTAACGAGTGTTAGATTATTTTTTATTTATATTTCGTTTGTTACGGCTGGTTTAGGCTTTGGAGTTTATCTTACCCTTGCATTTTGGATTCGTTTAAAAGATTTAATTCGCTCAAAAAGAACATCAGTTTTTGATTTATAAATCAATTTTAATGCATAAAAAAAAGGATCATGAATGATTTTACTTCATGATCCTTTTAATTTTATATAGAAGATATAGAAAATTATTTTTCTGGATTGTTTAATTTACTGTTTTTCCTACCATAAGTAAAATAGAAAATAACTCCAAGGGCCATCCATGCAAAAAGTCTTAACCAGTTTGTCCATCCTAAACCGTACATCATAGCGCAACATACAGCAACACCTAATAAAGGTACTAATGGTACAAATGGAGTTTTGAATTCTCTAACCATATTTGGCTCTTTTTTACGTAAAATAATAACAGAGATACATACAAGAACAAAAGCAAATAAGGTTCCAATACTAGTCATATCACCTACAATGTCTCCAGGAATAAAAGCAGCAAATGCACCAACAATTACTAAAATTGCAAGATTAGCTTTGTATGGAGTTTTGTATTTAGGGTGAACATCACTAAAAGCTTTTGGAAGTAGACCGTCTTTACCCATTGCGTAAAATACTCTTGACTGTCCTAATAACATTACTAGAATTACAGAAGAAAAACCTGCAAGAATAGCAACAGTAACTAATTGTCCTAGCCATTCGTATCCAATCATATATTTATTGATAGCGAATGCAACAGAAGCTTCTTTACCACCTGTTCTGAAATCTTCAACTGTTGCAACCCCTGTTAATACGTGTGCAAAAAGAATGTATAAAAGAGTACATACAGCTAATGATCCTAGGATACCGATAGGCATTGCTTTTTTAGGATTTTTTGTTTCTTGAGCGGCTGTACTTACAGCATCGAAACCAATAAATGCAAAGAAAACAGTTCCTGCAGCTCCTAATATTCCCATAATACCACCATAACTGTGTCCAACTCCATGTTCATCAGTAAAAATTGATGCTGGCGGAATGTATGGTGTGTGATTTGCTGGGTTTACAAAGTTCCAGCCAATTACAATTATTAATATAACAATAGCTACTTTAACGATTACGATAATTCCGTTAACAAAAGCTGATTCTTGGATACCTTTTATCAATAATAAACTAATGATACTAACAATAAAAAGCGCTGGAAGATTTATAATTCCATGTGTCACTTGTTGCGTTACCGGATCAACTATTTTTTGAAATGGAGAGTGAGAAAATTCAAAAGGAATTGGACTCATATGGAAGACATTGACCAGTAGGTTATTGAGGTATTCACTCCAGGCAATTCCAACTGTTGCTGCTCCTACGGCATATTCAAGTATTAAATCCCATCCAATTATCCAGGCAAGAAATTCACCCATGGTTGCGTAGGTATACGTATAAGCACTACCAGAAATTGGAATAGAAGAAGAGAGTTCTGCATAGCACAATCCTGCTAATGCACAGCCAATAGCAGCTATAATAAATGCAATGGTAACTGATGGGCCAGCATTTTGCGCGGCGGCGGTAGCAGTTCTAACAAATAATCCTGCACCAATGATGGCGCCAATACCTAAGGCGATTAATGACCAAGCGGTCAAGGTTCTTTTTAACCCTTTTTCAGAATCAGCAGCTTCTGCTAAAAGCTGTGCTAATGGTTTTCTTTTCCAAATTGACATATTATTATATTGGTTTATTGTTATTAAGCTCCAAATGTATTGTTTTTTGTAAAAAATAAAAACAATAATCATGTTTTAAGTTATAAAATATTTAATTATGTGATAATACCCACAGGAAACACTCTTTTAATTTTTATATTCATTAAAATTATTAGTGTTTTATAGCGGATTAATCAATTCGCAAATTAGTCATTTATTTAATACTTTTCTTAATAAAATGATTTATTTTCGCACAAATCATATTTCAGTTTGAAAATGAAAATTTATTAGATAATGAATTTTAAAGTATTATTAAGACATTTTAAATTTACAAGCCAACAACGTACAGGGATTCTTTTGCTTTTTATACTTATAATAGTATTGCAGGCGGTTTATTTTTTTGTAGACTTTAGTGTTCCTGAAAAGTCTTTTCCTGAAAAAGAACAATGGACCTTTTTGCAAACTGAAATTGATTCGTTGAAATCTATAAAGTATAATGAGAAGTCTAAAGTTTATACTTTTAATCCAAATTTTATCTCAGACTATAAAGGTTATAAGCTTGGGATGTCGATTGAAGAAATCGATCGTTTATTGACTTTTAGAAAAGAAAATAAATATGTAAATTCTACTGAAGAATTTCAGCAAGTCACAAAAGTTTCGGATTCTTTATTAAGGATTATTTCGCCATTGTTTAAATTTCCGGACTGGACTCAGAATAAATCTAATTTTAAAACAGAAAAGAAAGAGTATGTGGCGAAATCTTATTCGAAAAAAGAAAATAAAATTATAGTTTTAGATATTAATCAAGCAACTCAGGACGATTTAATTAAAGTGTATGGAATAGGTGAAGCTTTATCTTTACGAATATTAAAACAAAAGGAGATTTTAGGCTGTTTTGTTTCTATGGAACAAATGAGTGATGTTTGGGGACTTTCGCCGGAAGTAATTGCAGAATTGAATTCGCATTTTAAAGTTGTGATACCTTCAGATTTGAAGAAAATAGCAATAAATGATGCTTCTCTAAAAGAATTATCTCAGTTTCCTTATTTCAGATATGCTTTGGCGAGACAGATCGTAACAGCTCGAAGTATGAACGGAAATTTTAATAATATTGAGGATTTATCAAAAATTAAAGGTTTTCCTGTTGAAAAAGCAAAAATAATTAGTTTATATTTGGAGTTCTAAAAAAAATAACACACAATGAATTTTGATTACAATGAAACGCAATCAATGATTGCTCAGTCAATAAAAGATTTTGCCGATAAAAATATAAGACCTTATATAATGGAGTGGGACGAGGCTCAAATTTTCCCAGTTCCTTTATTTAAAAAATTAGGCGAAATGGGATTTATGGGAGTTTTAGTACCCGAAGAATATGGAGGTTCCGGTTTAGGATATCATGAATATATTACAGTTGTTGAAGAGATTTCAAAAGTAGATCCTTCAATTGGTTTATCTGTTGCAGCACATAATTCGTTATGTACAAATCATATTTTGACTTTTGGAAATGAAGAGCAAAAGAAAAAATGGTTGCCAAAATTAGCGACTGCTGAATATATAGGAGCTTGGGGATTGACAGAACATAATACAGGTTCTGATGCTGGCGGAATGAATACAACGGCAGTAAGAGATGGTGATGATTGGATTGTAAGTGGAGCTAAGAACTTTATTACACACGCTATTTCTGGAGATATTGCAGTAGTAGTTGTTCGTACTGGTGAAAAAGGCGATTCTAAAGGAATGACGGCTTTTGTTTTTGAAAAAGGAATGAAAGGATTTACATCAGGTAAAAAAGAGAATAAATTAGGAATGCGTGCTAGTGAAACCGCAGAACTTGTTTTTGATGGTTGCCGAGTACCTGACGCAAATAGATTAGGAGAAGTTGGTCAGGGATTTGTTCAGGCTATGAAAATATTAGACGGTGGAAGAATCTCAATCGGGGCTTTGTCCTTAGGAATTGCAAAAGGTGCTTATGAAGCTGCTCTTAAATATTCTAAAGAGAGGTATCAGTTTGGACAACCTATTAGTAATTTTCAGGGAATTTCGTTTAAGTTGGCAGATATGGCAACAGAAATCGAAGCTTCGGAATTGTTACTGCATAAAGCGGCTTTCTTAAAACAACAGCACAAACCAGTTACAACTCTTGGTGCAATGGCAAAGATGTATGCTTCAGAAGCTTGTGTGAAAATCGCAAACGAAGCGGTTCAGATTCACGGGGGGTACGGTTATACAAAAGATTTTCCTGTAGAGAAATTCTATAGAGATTCTAAATTATGTACAATTGGAGAAGGAACTACTGAAATTCAAAAAGTTGTTATTTCAAGAAACTTATTAAAAGAATAAAGAATAAAGAATAAAGAATAAAGAATAAGAAATAAGAAATAAGAAATAAGAAATAAGAAATAAGAAATAAGAAATAAGCTTTACTTAATTGTCTAATTATAAGCGATATATTTTTAAGTCTGTTCTCTTTTTTCTATCTTCTTTTTTCTTTTAAAAAATAATTTGTAATTTATACCTCATAATTCATAATTAATATATACTTTTGCACCCTTAACGAGAGGAGGTGTCAATATTATGTTAATTATACCAATTAAAGACGGAGAAAATATCGATAGAGCATTAAAGCGCTATAAAAGAAAATTTGATAAAACAGGAACTGTTCGTCAACTAAGAGCACGTACTGCTTTTATTAAGCCTTCTGTTATCAAAAGAGCACAAATTCAAAAAGCTGCTTACATCCAAAACATGAGAGATGGTTTAGAGAGTTAGTATATAGCTTTATAAAAATAATTACCGTTAGCTGTCAAAATTTTGATGCTAACGGTTTTTTTATGCTTAATTTTGAGATAAGTAGTATTCTATATATAGGTGTAGGGTTTGGATTTGTATAATATGGAAAAGTGTTTATTCTTATGAAGTCAAATAAAGAAGCATTTCGGGATTATCTTCAGTTGGAGAAAAAATATTCTCCACATACGGTCAATGCATATCTGAATGATATTTTGTTCTTTGAAATGTTTAATAAGGATAATTTTGAGCAAGAAAGTATTGAGCGGGTGAATTACAGTCAGATTAGAAGTTGGATTGTTTCTTTGGTCGATGCGGATATTTCAAATGTTTCTGTAAATCGAAAAATGGCTTCTTTAAAAGCATTTTATAAGTTTCTTTTAAAAACAAAGCAAATAGAAGTTAGTCCAATGTTGAAGCATAAGGCTTTGAAAACACCGAAAATTATTCAGATTCCTTTTTCAGAAAAAGAATTGACGGACTTAATGTCTGCTATTGATAATCCTGTTGGCTTTGAAGAAGTAAGAGATAAGCTTGTTGTTGATTTGTTTTATACGACTGGAATGCGAAGAGCGGAGTTGATATATTTAATGAAGAGTAATGTTGATTTGTCTTCTAATGTGGTAAAGGTTTTAGGAAAGAGAAATAAAGAACGCATTATTCCGATTTTACCTATTATAGTGGAGCAATTTGGTATGTATTTGAAGGAAAGATCTCAGCTTGAAAAGATAGTCGATGAGGATTATTTTTTTATTTCTCGAAAAGGGTTAAAATTGAGTGAATCTTTTGTGTATCGATTAATAAATTCTTACTTTAGTAAAGTCTCTGAAAAGGTAAAAAAAAGTCCACATGTGCTTCGGCATACTTTTGCGACTCACTTATTAAATAACGGAGCGGATTTAAATTCAGTTAAGGAATTATTAGGGCATTCGAGTTTGGCGTCTACGCAGGTTTATACTCATAATAGTTTAGCAGAGCTTAAAAAGGTGTATACTGATGCGCATCCTCGGAACAAATAGTAGTTCTGAAATGTTTAACCCTAAAATTAGTATTATGAAGGTAGATGTTCATGCAGTTAACTTTACTGTTGACAGAAAGTTGGTAGATTTTATTCAGGAAAGAATGGATAAATTAGAAAAATATTATGATCGCGTGGTTTCGGCCGATGTTTTTTTGAAAGTTGAAAGAACAAGTGATAAGGAGAATAAGGCAGTAGAGATTAAGATTAATGTTCCTGGAGATGATTTTTTGGTTAAAAAGCAATGTAAAACATTCGAAGAGGCTATTGAGCTTTCGGCAGAATCTTTAGAGCGTGTACTGGTAAAAAGGAAAGAAAAAATAAGAGCACATATATAATTGAACATAATTGAAAAAAATTTTCAAAAAATGTTTTGATACAAAGATAAAATAGCTACATTTGCAGTCCGTTAGAAATAGCGGACTTTTTTATTGATATTGCCAGCGTAGCTCAGTTGGCTAGAGCAGCTGATTTGTAATCAGCAGGTCGTGGGTTCGAGTCCCTCCGCCGGCTCTAAATATTTCAAATGCGATTTGAAATTGTTCATGCGATTATTGATAAAATAAAGGGGAGATACTCAAGCGGCCAACGAGGGCAGACTGTAAATCTGCTGTGTGAACTTCGCAGGTTCGAATCCTGCTCTCCCCACAATTTTGATTTTAGATTTAATGATTTCAGAATTTAGATTTATAGAGATGAAAAATTGAATTTGATTCGGTTTTGCTTTTTTTAATCTAAATCAAGGATCTAAAATCTAAAATTAGGACTCTGCCGGTGTAGCTCAGGGGTAGAGTGCTTCCTTGGTAAGGAAGAGGTCTCGGGTTCAATTCCCGACATTGGCTCAAGTAAGTAGGAAATTGAAAATTAATATATAACTAAGATTAAAAATTAAGTAAAATGGCAAAGGAGAATTTTAATCGTTCCAAACCGCACTTAAACATAGGTACAATTGGACACGTGGATCACGGAAAAACTACATTAACTGCAGCAATTACAAAAGTATTGTCTGATGCTGGTTACTGTCAAGCAAAATCGTTTGATCAAATCGATAACGCTCCAGAGGAGAAAGAAAGAGGTATTACTATTAATACATCACACGTAGAGTATGAAACAGCTAATCGTCACTACGCTCACGTTGACTGTCCAGGTCACGCGGATTACGTAAAGAACATGGTTACTGGTGCTGCTCAAATGGACGGAGCTATCTTAGTGGTTGCTGCTACAGATGGTCCAATGCCACAAACTCGTGAGCACATCCTTTTAGGTCGCCAGGTTGGTATTCCTAGAATGGTAGTTTTCATGAACAAAGTAGATATGGTTGACGACGCTGAGTTGTTAGAGCTTGTTGAAATGGAAATTAGAGATTTATTGTCTTTCTACGAATATGATGGAGATAATGGTCCTGTTGTTCAAGGTTCTGCTTTAGGAGGATTGAATAATGATCCTGCTTGGGTTCCTAAAATCATTGAATTAATGGAAGCTGTTGATAATTGGATCGAAGAGCCAATTCGTGATACTGCAAAACCATTCTTGATGCCGGTTGAAGATGTATTTACAATTACTGGACGTGGAACTGTTGCTACAGGTCGTATCGAAACTGGTATTGCTAATACAGGAGATGCTGTTGAAATCATTGGTATGGGAGCTGATAAATTAACTTCTACTATTACAGGAGTTGAGATGTTCCGTAAAATCCTTGACAGAGGTGAAGCTGGAGATAACGTAGGTTTATTGTTAAGAGGTGTTGATAAAGAATCTATCAAAAGAGGGATGGTTATCATTAAGCCAGGATCAGTAAAACCACACGCTACTTTCAAAGCTGAGGTATATATCTTGAAAAAAGAAGAAGGTGGACGTCATACTCCATTCCATAATAACTACCGTCCACAGTTCTACGTACGTACAACTGACGTAACAGGAGTTATTACTTTACCAGAAGGAGTAGAGATGGTAATGCCAGGAGACAACTTGACTATCAATGTATCTTTATTAAGCCCAATCGCGATGAGCGTAGGTTTACGTTTCGCTATCCGTGAAGGTGGTAGAACTGTAGGTGCAGGTCAGGTGACTGAAATCGTAGGATAATCCTATAAAAACTATAAAAAGCCAGTTGGTTTTCTTAACTGAAATCACTGGCTTTTAATTACGGGCGTAGTTCAAGGGTAGAATAGCGGTCTCCAAAACCGTTGATGGGGGTTCGAATCCCTCCGCCCGTGCAATAAAAAATATATCAAATGACAAAAGTTACGAATTATTTATCAGAGGCTTTCGAAGAGTTAAAGTCAAATGTTTCTTGGCCTGCTTGGGCTGAGGTTCAAAAATTGACAATTGTTGTAGCTGTATTTTCAGTTCTATTTGCTTTGGCAACATGGGGAGTAGACGAATTTTTTGCAAAAGCTTTGGCTGGATTTTTTAACTGGTTAAAAGGATAATTTTTTTGTGATGGCAGATAATAATGTGAAAAAATGGTACGTAGTTAGAGCTGTAAGCGGACAAGAAAATAAAGTCAAAGCTTATATCGAAACTGAAATTGCCAGATTAGGTATGGGTGATTATGTTTCCCAAGTTTTAGTGCCTACAGAAAAAGTAGTTACTGTAAAAGAAGGAAAGAAAATGTCTAAGGATAAAGTTTATTTTCCTGGATATGTTATGATCGAAGCCAATTTAGTTGGTGAGATACCTCATATTATTAAGTCTATTACTAGTGTAATTGGATTTTTAGGAGAGATCAAAGGCGGAGAACCTGTTCCTTTGAGATTATCTGAAGTAAATAGAATGTTAGGTAAGGTAGATGAGTTGGCTGTTAATACAGATACTCGTGCTATTCCTTTCAACTTAGGAGAAACTGTAAAAGTGATCGACGGTCCTTTTAACGGATTTAACGGTACGGTTGAAAAAATCAATGAAGAAAAGCGTAAACTTGAAGTAATGGTGAAAATTTTCGGAAGAAAAACTCCATTAGAGTTGAGTTTTATGCAAGTTGAAAAAGTATAATTTTTGTTACATCTATAATAACCACCGTAATCGCTTCCAATGATTAGGGTGTTAAATTTTTTAAAAAATGGCTAAAGAAATTAGTAAGGTAGTTAAACTACAAGTTAAGGGAGGTGCTGCGAATCCGTCGCCACCGGTTGGACCTGCTTTAGGAGCTGCTGGGGTTAATATCATGGAGTTCTGTAAGCAGTTCAATGCTAGAACACAAGATAAACCTGGCAAAATATGCCCAGTACAAATTACTGTGTATAAAGACAAATCATTTGATTTTGTTGTAAAAACTCCTCCAGCTGCTGTCCAATTATTGGAAGCTGCAAAGCTAAAGTCTGGATCAGGTGAACCAAATCGTAAAAAAGTAGCTAGCGTTACTTGGGACGTTATCAAAGCAATTGCTGAAGATAAAATGGTAGATTTAAATGCATTCACAATCGAATCAGCAATGAGCATGATCGCTGGAACTGCTAGATCTATGGGTATAACTGTATCAGGAGATGCTCCTTTTTAATTAAGAGAAAGAAATGGCAAAATTAACAAAAAAGCAAAAAGAGGCTGCTTCAAAAATTGAAAAGAACAAACTATACTCTTTAAAAGATGCAGCTGCATTAATTAAAGTTATAGCTTCTGCAAAATTTGATGAGTCTGTTGATATCGCAGTTCGTTTGGGTGTAGATCCAAGAAAAGCGAATCAAATGGTTAGGGGTGTAGTTACATTACCTCATGGAACTGGTAAAGACGTTAAAGTATTAGCATTGGTTACTCCAGATAAAGAAGCGGAAGCTAAAGAAGCTGGGGCTGATTATGTAGGTCTTGACGATTATTTACAAAAAATTAAAGATGGTTGGACAGATGTTGATGTTATCATCACTATGCCAGCTGTTATGGGTAAATTAGGTCCATTAGGTCGTATTTTAGGACCTAGAGGTTTAATGCCTAACCCTAAAACAGGTACTGTAACTATGGATGTTGCAAAAGCTGTTGCAGAGGTTAAAGCTGGTAAAATTGACTTTAAAGTTGATAAAACTGGTATCGTACATGCAGGAATTGGTAAAGTTTCTTTCGGAGCTGAGCAAATTTATGACAATGCACACGAAATTATTCAAACATTAATCAAACTTAAACCAACTGCTGCTAAAGGTACCTACATTAAAGGTATTCACCTTACAAGCACTATGAGTCCTGCAATTGCATTGGACCCTAAAGCAGTATAATTGGTAGTTAATAATTTTTAGTATGACTAGAGAAGAAAAATCAATCGCGATTGAAGATTTAACTGCACAGTTAGCTGGTACAAATATTATTTATGTATCTGATATTTCTGGATTAAATGCAGAAACAACTTCAAACTTGAGAAGAGCTTGCTTTAAAGCAGGTATTAAATTAGAGGTTGTAAAAAATACTTTGCTTGCAAAAGCAATGGAAGCTTCTGCTAATGACTATGGTGATTTACCTTCAGTATTGACTGGTAATAGTGCTATATTTATTTCAGATGTTGCAAATGCACCTGGAAAAATAATTAAAGATTTCAGAAAAAAATCAGCGAAGCCTTTATTGAAGGGAGCTTATATTAACTCTGAAATTTATATTGGAGATGATCAATTAGATGCATTAGCAACTATTAAATCTAAAGAAGAACTTCTTGGAGAACTTATTGGATTATTGCAATCACCAGCACAAAGAGTTATCTCTGCTTTACAAAATCAATTCGCAAACAGCGAAGAGACAGAAGCATAATAACAAATGCGGGGAATATTATTTCCTTGCTGCTTAATTAGCGCACAATAAATAAATTATATTTTACAAATCATTTTAAACGATAGAAAAAATGGCAGATTTGAAACAATTCGCAGAACAATTAGTTAACTTAACAGTTAAAGAAGTTAACGAATTAGCAACAATATTAAAAGACGAGTATGGTATCGAGCCTGCTGCTGCAGCTGTAGTAGTTGCTGCTGGTGGTGGAGAAGGTGCTGCTGAAGAAGCACAAACTGAATTTACAGTTGTATTAAAAGAAGCAGGTGCTTCTAAATTAGCAGTTGTGAAATTAGTAAAAGAACTTACAGGTTTAGGTTTGAAAGAAGCTAAAGATGTAGTTGACGGAGCTCCAAGTAACGTTAAAGAAGGTGTTTCTAAAGAAGAGGCTGAAGGTCTTAAAAAATCATTAGAAGAAGCTGGAGCTGTAGTTGAGCTTAAATAATTCAACTCAGTTTTAAGAACTAGGTTTAGGTCTTGAGTTAACTCAATGACCTAAACCATTTTTCGTATAATAAAATATATCAAGTTTTATTATCAAATAGTTTAAAATACGAAAAAGTTTTTGATCAATACGAAGAAAAAAAATTGAACTGAATCTTTACCGGTTTATTTTTAAAGATGTATTGATTATAATAAGAAAGTATAGATTAAACAGTGTGTTTTTACACAAAAAAATTACTTTTTTTTAATCAAAATTTTGTCCATTGATGATAACAAATCAGACTGAAAGATTGAATTTTGCCTCTACAAAAAATATCCCTGACTATCCAGATTTTCTTGATGTTCAGGTTAAATCTTTTAAAGATTTCTTTCAATTAGAAACGAAATCTGACGAAAGAGGCAACGAAGGGTTGTACAACACCTTCATGGAAAACTTTCCAATCACAGATACAAGAAACAACTTTGTATTGGAGTTCCTAGATTATTTTGTTGATCCACCACGTTATACAATTCAAGAATGTATAGAGAGAGGTCTTACTTATAGTGTGCCTTTAAAAGCTAGGTTAAAACTATACTGTACAGATCCGGAACACGAAGATTTTGAAACTATTGTACAAGATGTTTACCTTGGAACAATACCTTATATGACTCCTAGCGGTACTTTTGTAATCAATGGTGCTGAGCGTGTAGTAGTATCTCAACTACACCGTTCTCCTGGGGTTTTCTTTGGACAGTCATTCCACGCAAATGGAACAAAACTATATTCTGCCAGAGTAATTCCTTTTAAAGGTTCTTGGATAGAATTTTCTACAGATATCAACAGCGTAATGTATGCTTATATCGATAGAAAGAAAAAATTACCGGTTACAACTTTATTCCGTGCAATTGGATTCGAAAGAGACAAGGATATCCTTGAAATTTTTGACCTTGCAGAAGAAATTAAAGTTTCTAAAACTGGTATTAAGAAATATATTGGAAGAAGACTTGCTGCGCGTGTATTGAACACTTGGCACGAGGATTTCGTTGATGAAGATACCGGTGAGGTAGTTTCTATCGAACGTAACGAAATCATCCTTGATAGAGATACTATTATCGACAAAGATAATGTTGAAGAAATCATCGATTCTAACGTTAAATCTATTTTGTTACACAAAGAGGATAATAACCAAGCAGATTATGCTATTATCCACAACACGTTACAAAAAGATCCAACAAACTCTGAAAAAGAAGCTGTAGAGCACATTTACCGTCAGTTGCGTAACGCTGAACCGCCTGATGAGGAAACTGCTCGTGGTATTATAGATAAATTGTTCTTCTCTGATCAACGTTATAACTTAGGTGAAGTTGGTCGTTATAGAATGAACAAAAAACTTGGTTTAGATATCCCAATGGAAAAGCAAGTGCTTACCAAAGAAGATATCATTACCATTGTAAAATATTTGATCGAATTGATCAACTCTAAAGCAGAGATTGATGATATTGATCACTTATCAAACCGTCGTGTTAGAACAGTTGGAGAACAATTGTCTCAACAATTCGGTGTTGGTTTAGCACGTATGGCTAGAACTATCCGTGAGAGAATGAACGTTAGAGATAACGAGGTGTTTACACCAATTGATTTGATTAATGCTAAAACATTGTCGTCAGTTATCAACTCTTTCTTTGGTACTAACCAGTTATCTCAATTTATGGATCAAACGAATCCATTAGCTGAGATTACACACAAAAGAAGACTTTCTGCCCTTGGACCTGGTGGACTTTCGAGAGAAAGAGCTGGATTTGAGGTTCGTGACGTTCACTATACACACTATGGTCGTTTATGTCCGATTGAAACTCCAGAGGGACCAAACATTGGTTTGATTTCATCTCTTGGTGTTTATGCAAAAGTTAACGGAATGGGATTCATCGAGACTCCATACCGTAAAGTAACTGATGGTGTAGTTGATTTAGAAAGTACACCTATTTACTTAAGTGCAGAAGAAGAAGAAGGAAAAATGATTGCTCAGGCTAACATTGAAATGGACGCTACTGGTAGAATTACAGCAAGCAATGTAATTGCTCGTGAGGAAGGTGACTTCCCGGTTGTTGAACCATCTGCAGTACATTATACAGACGTTGCTCCTAACCAGATCGCTTCGATTTCGGCTTCATTGATTCCTTTCCTGGAGCATGATGATGCGAATAGAGCTTTGATGGGATCTAACATGATGCGTCAGGCGGTTCCTTTGATCCGTCCGGAAGCACCAATTGTTGGTACAGGTTTAGAGCGTCAAGTGGCTTCAGATTCTAGAGTATTGATTAATGCTGAAGGAGATGGAACTGTAGAATATGTTGATGCAAACATCATTACTATTAAATACGACCGTACTGAAGATGAAAGAATGGTTAGTTTTGATGCTGATGAAAAAACATACAACTTAATTAAATTTAGAAAAACCAATCAAGGTACAAGTATCAACTTGAAACCAATCGTAAGAAAAGGTGACAGAGTTGTTCTTGGACAAGTATTATCAGAAGGATATGCTACTCAAAATGGTGAATTAGCTTTAGGTAGAAACTTAAAAGTTGCGTTCATGCCATGGAAAGGGTATAACTTTGAGGATGCGATTGTAATTTCTGAAAAAGTAGTTCGTGATGATATTTTTACTTCTATCCACGTTGATGATTATTCATTAGAGGTTAGAGATACTAAGTTAGGAAATGAAGAGTTAACAAACGATATTCCTAACGTTTCTGAAGAAGCTACTAAAGATTTAGATGAAAACGGTATGATCAGAATTGGAGCAGAGGTTAAACCTGGCGACATTTTGATCGGAAAAATTACACCAAAAGGAGAATCAGATCCTACTCCGGAAGAGAAATTGCTTCGTGCAATCTTCGGGGATAAAGCAGGTGATGTAAAAGATGCTTCATTAAAAGCGTCTCCATCTTTACACGGTGTAGTTCTTGACAAAAAATTATTTGCAAGAGCCGTAAAAGATAAACGTAAACGTACTCAGGATAAAGATGCTTTAGGCGCTTTAGAAATGGAGTTTGAAACTAAATTTGTTGAATTAAAAGACAGATTAGTTGAGAAATTATTCTTGATCGTTAACGGAAAAACATCTCAAGGTGTAATGAATGATTTGGGTGAAGAAGTTTTACCAAAAGGTAAAAAATATACTCAAAAAATGCTTTACGCAGTAGAAGATTTTGCTCACTTAAGCAAAGGTCAATGGGTTGCTGATGATGCTACTAATAAAATGGTTAATGATTTGATTCATAACTATAAAATTAAGCTGAACGACTTACAAGGGTCTTTAAGAAGAGAAAAATTTACTATTACAGTTGGAGATGAATTACCATCTGGAATCTTGAAATTAGCGAAAATCTATATCGCTAAAAAACGTAAACTGAAAGTAGGGGATAAAATGGCAGGACGTCACGGTAACAAAGGTATTGTTGCAAGAATCGTTCGTCATGAAGATATGCCTTTCCTTGAAGACGGAACACCTGTAGATATCGTATTGAATCCACTTGGGGTACCTTCACGTATGAACATTGGTCAGATTTATGAGACTGTTCTTGGATGGGCTGGTCAAAATTTAGGTAGAAAATTTGCTACTCCAATTTTTGATGGTGCTTCTTTAGATCAAATTAATGAATTAACTGATGAAGCTGGAGTACCACGTTTTGGACATACACATCTTTATGATGGTGGTACTGGAGAGCGTTTCCATCAAGCTGCAACTGTGGGTGTAATTTACATGCTTAAATTAGGACACATGGTTGATGATAAGATGCACGCACGTTCTATCGGACCATACTCGTTGATCACTCAACAGCCACTTGGAGGTAAAGCTCAATTTGGAGGTCAGCGTTTTGGAGAGATGGAGGTTTGGGCACTTGAGGCTTATGGAGCATCAAGTACACTACGTGAAATCTTAACAGTTAAATCGGATGACGTTATTGGTAGAGCTAAAACTTACGAGGCTATCGTTAAGGGAGAGTCTATGCCAGAACCAGGATTACCTGAATCATTCAATGTATTAATGCATGAATTGAAAGGTCTTGGACTTGACATTCGTTTAGAAGAATAATAAGTATTAGGTAGTTGTCAGTCCCGATTTTTGTCGGGGCTGATTACTCATTTATAGAAGTTTTTAGGATTTATACCCGTAACCCGTTCCGATTTTTTATATAAACCCTAAGAGTTTTATAATTAGCGCTTCAAAATAATTAAGGTTTGAAGTTTAGAGAAGTAACCCGAGGTAGTAGTTTACTGATTTAGTTTCGCTTAAAGCGGAAAAAAATCAGAAATCTAAAATCAATTTTTTAATTGCAGATAAATCAATAGTAAAAACTATGATGAATAATAGAAATAACAATAAAGATAAGAATCCTATAAAAAGATTTAATAAAATCTCGATAGGATTGGCTTCACCAGAATCTATCTTGAAAGAATCAAGAGGAGAGGTGTTGAAACCTGAAACAATTAACTACAGAACTCACAAACCAGAGCGTGACGGACTTTTCTGCGAAAGAATCTTTGGACCTGTTAAGGATTTTGAGTGTGCTTGTGGTAAATATAAAAGAATTCGTTACAAAGGGATCATCTGTGACCGTTGTGGTGTTGAAGTTACAGAGAAAAAAGTACGTCGTGACAGAGTTGGACACATCAACCTTGTTGTGCCAATTGCTCACATCTGGTATTTCCGTTCTCTTCCAAACAAAATTGGTTATATCCTTGGTCTTCCTTCTAAGAAATTAGATATGATCATTTACTACGAAAGATACGTAGTAATCCAGGCTGGTATTGCTAAAAATGCTGATGGAGAATCATTGCAAAGATTAGATTTCTTAACAGAAGAAGAATATTTGAATATTTTAGATACTCTTCCGCAAGAAAACCAATATTTAGATGATATGGATCCTAATAAATTTGTTGCCAAAATGGGAGCAGAGTGTATTATGGATTTATTGGCTCGTATTGATTTAGATGCTTTATCTTATGAATTAAGACACAGCGCTAACAACGAAACATCTAAACAACGTAAAACTGAAGCTTTAAAAAGATTACAAGTTGTTGAGTCTTTCCGTGAGTCTAACTTAAACCGCGAAAATCGTCCTGAGTGGATGATTATGAAAGTGGTTCCTGTTATTCCACCAGAATTACGTCCGCTTGTGCCACTTGATGGAGGTCGTTTTGCAACTTCAGATTTAAATGACTTATACCGTCGTGTAATCATCCGTAACAACCGTTTGAAAAGATTAATGGAGATTAAAGCTCCAGAAGTTATCTTAAGAAACGAAAAACGTATGTTACAGGAATCTGTAGATTCATTATTTGATAACACTCGTAAAGCTTCTGCTGTTAAAACAGAATCTAACAGACCATTAAAATCATTATCTGATTCCTTAAAAGGTAAGCAAGGACGTTTCCGTCAAAACTTACTTGGAAAACGTGTGGATTATTCTGCTCGTTCGGTAATTGTTGTTGGTCCTGAATTAAAATTATTCGAATGTGGATTGCCAAAAGATATGGCATCTGAATTATACAAACCTTTCGTTATCCGTAAATTGATTGAAAGAGGTATTGTTAAGACAGTAAAATCTGCTAAGAAAATCATAGACAAAAAAGAGCCAGTAGTTTGGGATATCCTTGAAAATGTAATTAAAGGTCACCCGGTATTACTTAACCGTGCTCCTACGTTACACAGACTTGGTATTCAAGCTTTCCAACCAAAATTAATTGAAGGAAAAGCAATCCAATTGCACCCATTAGTATGTACGGCTTTCAACGCCGATTTTGATGGGGATCAGATGGCAGTTCACTTGCCATTAGGACCAGAGGCTATTTTAGAGGCACAATTATTAATGTTGGCTTCTCATAACATTCTGAATCCTGCAAACGGTGCTCCAATTACTGTACCTTCTCAGGATATGGTCTTGGGTCTATATTATATGACCAAAGAACGTATCTCGACACCAGAACATGTAATTTTAGGTCAAGACTTAACTTTCTATTCTGCTGAAGAAGTAAACATTGCATTAAACGAAGGAAGATTAGAATTGAATGCTCGTGTAAGAATCAGAGCAAAAGATTTTAATGACGCTGGAGAATTAGTATTCAAAATTATTCAAACAACTGCGGGACGTGTATTATTTAATGAAGTAGTACCAGAAGCAGCTGGATATATCAATGATGTATTGACTAAGAAAAACCTTAGAGATATTATCGGACACATTTTAAGTGTGACTGATGTACCTACAACGGCAGCTTTCTTGGACAATATGAAAGATATGGGGTATAAATTCGCATTTAGAGGAGGTTTATCATTCTCTTTAGGTGATATTAGAATTCCAGAACAAAAAACAAAATTAATTGCAGATGCCAGAGAGCAAGTTGAAGGTATTTCTGTGAATTATAACATGGGTCTTATTACCAATAACGAACGTTACAACCAAGTTATTGACGTATGGACTTCTGCAAATGCTCAATTAACGGAGTTAGCAATGAAAAATATTAGAGAAGACCAACAAGGTTTCAACTCTGTATATATGATGCTTGACTCTGGGGCGAGGGGTTCTAAGGAACAGATTCGTCAGTTAACTGGTATGCGTGGATTGATGGCTAAGCCTAAAAAATCTACTGCTGGTGGTGGTGAGATTATTGAAAACCCGATTCTTTCTAACTTTAAGGAAGGTCTTTCGATCCTTGAGTACTTTATTTCTACTCACGGTGCTCGTAAAGGACTTGCGGATACGGCTCTTAAAACTGCCGATGCCGGATACTTGACAAGAAGGCTTCATGACGTTTCACAAGATGTTATTGTAAACATCGAAGATTGTGGAACTTTAAGAGGTGTTGAAGTTTCTGCTTTGAAGAAAAATGAGGAAATCGTTGAATCGTTAGGAGAAAGAATTTTAGGACGTGTTGCATTACAAGATGTTATAAATCCACTTACTAATGAAGTAATGGTTCAATCAGGTCAACAAATTACTGAGGCAATCATGAGAACTATCGAAGCTTCTCCGATTGAAAGAGTAGAAGTTAGATCGCCATTAACTTGTGAGGCTTTAAAAGGTATTTGTGCTAAATGTTACGGTAGAAACTTAGCTACTGGTAAGATGACACAAAGAGGTGAAGCTGTAGGAGTTATTGCAGCTCAGTCTATTGGAGAGCCAGGTACACAGTTAACACTTCGTACGTTCCACGTTGGAGGGGTTGCTGGAGGTATTTCTGAAGAATCTAGTATTGTTACAAGATTTAACGGTAGACTTGAGATTGAAGATTTAAAAACTGTAAAAGGTGAGGACAGTGAAGGTAATGCGGTTGATATCGTAGTATCACGTTCAACTGAATTAAAATTAGTTGACGAGAAAACTGGAATCGTTTTAAATACACACAATATTCCTTACGGATCTAGTATCTTCGTTAAGGATGGTGAAGTAGTTACTAAAGGATCTGTGATCTGTAAGTGGGATCCATATAATGGTGTAATTGTTTCTGAATTTACTGGTAAGATTGCTTACGAAGATTTAGAGCAAGGACAATCGTTCATGGTTGAAATCGATGAGCAAACAGGATTCCAGGAAAAAGTAATTTCTGAAGCTAGAAATAAAAAATTAATTCCAACTTTATTGGTTTACGGTAAAGAAGGTGAATTGATTCGTTCGTATAACTTACCAGTAGGTGCCCACCTTATGGTTGAGAATGGAGAGAAAATTAAAGCAGGTAAAGTATTGGTTAAAATTCCACGTCGTTCTTCTAAAGCAGGAGATATCACAGGAGGTTTACCAAGAATTACTGAGTTGCTTGAGGCTCGTAACCCTTCTAACCCAGCGGTTGTTTCTGAAATTGACGGTGTTGTTTCTTTTGGAAAAATCAAAAGAGGTAACCGTGAAATTGTTATCGAATCTAAATTTGGTGAGATTAAAAAGTATTTAGTTAAACTTTCTAGCCAAATCTTAGTACAAGAAAATGACTTCGTAAGAGCAGGAGTACCATTGTCTGACGGTGCAATTACACCAGATGATATTTTAAGAATTCAGGGACCAGCTGCTGTTCAACAGTACTTAGTAAATGAAATTCAAGAGGTATACCGTTTACAAGGGGTAAAAATTAATGACAAGCACTTTGAGGTAGTTATTCGTCAAATGATGCGTAAAGTAAGAGTTCAAGATCCAGGAGATACATTATTCCTAGAAGATCAATTGATTCACACTAAAGATTTTATCGTTCAAAATGATAAATTATATGGTATGAAAGTAGTTGAAGACGCTGGAGATTCTGCTGTATTGAAACCGGGTCAGATTATTTCTCCTCGTGATTTACGTGATGAAAACTCATTGTTGAAACGAAATGATAAAAATCTAGTTGTAGCTAGAGACGTAATTACTGCAACTGCTACGCCAGTTTTACAAGGTATTACAAGAGCTTCGCTACAAACTAAATCATTCATCTCTGCTGCTTCTTTCCAAGAAACAACAAAAGTACTTAACGAAGCTGCTGTAGCTGGTAAAGTAGATGATTTAGAAGGATTAAAAGAAAATGTAATTGTTGGACACAGAATTCCTGCAGGAACTGGTATGAGAGAATATGATAATACTATCGTAGGATCTAAAGACGATTACAATGAAATGATGGCTAATAAAGAAGAATATATTTATTAATTAGGGAAACTATGAGTAATCCGAAACAACAACAAGAGCAGATTAATATTGAGTTAGACGAAACTATTGCAGAAGGAATTTATTCTAATCTTGCAATTATCAATCACTCATCATCAGAATTTGTTTTAGATTTTGTGAGCATTATGCCCGGTATTCCTAAAGCCAAGGTAAAGTCAAGAATTGTCTTGACACCACAACATGCTAAAAGATTATTGAAAGCAATTGGTGAAAATATTCATCGCTTTGAAGCCGCTCATGGCGAAATCAAAGAGACAGAACAAGCACCAATACCGCTTAATTTTGGTCCGGCAGGACAAGCATAAATTAATAAAAGCCCCAGTAATGGGGCTTTTTTTTGCGTGATAGTTAAAATTAGATGTAGTTTACCCGATTTAATTCTACTTTCGTCGACTAAATTTCTTTATGTTGTCGTATTGGTTTAATTTAGATATTCTTAATAAAAGAAATTAATTTTTGGAATATAATGACTTAGTATAAGGTTGGTTTAATTCAAATTAAAAAAAAGCGCTAATGTAAATTAGCGCTTTTTTTATGGTATTTATAAAATGAAATTTAATCAAATTCAGAAGTGAAAAATAATTTTACACTTGGATATTTGTTTTGTGTCATTTGAATTGTAAAGTCAGAATCGGCTAAAAATACCAATTGACCGTATTTATCATGAGCTAAGAATTTTTGTTTAATACGTTTAAATTCTTTAAACTCATCATTTTTAGCATCATCAGGTTTTACCCAACAAGCTTTATGAACAGGGAAATTCTCATAAGTGCATTTTGCACCATATTCATGCTCTAAACGGTATTGAATAACTTCATATTGTAGCGCTCCAACAGTTCCAATTACTTTACGGTTGTTCATTTCTAAGGTAAATAACTGTGCAACACCTTCATCCATCAACTGATCTACTCCTTTATCCAATTGCTTGGCTTTCATAGGATCAGCATTGTTAATGTATCTAAAGTGTTCCGGAGAGAAACTCGGAATGCCTTTGAAACTCATTATTTCACCTTCAGTTAAAGTATCTCCAATTTTGAAGTTTCCGGTATCGTGTAGACCTACGATATCACCAGGATATGAAATGTCTACAATTTCTTTTTTCTCAGCGAAGAATGCATTTGGACTAGAAAATTTTAGGTTTTTCTTTTGGCGAACGTGGTAATAAGGTTTGTTTCTTTCAAAAGTTCCGGAAACAATTTTTATAAATGCTAAACGATCACGGTGTTTAGGATCCATATTGGCATGGATTTTAAAAACAAAACCAGTCATTTTTTCTTCTTTAGGATCAACCAAACGAGTTTCAGAATCTTTTGGTCTTGGTGACGGAGCGATAGTAACAAAACAATCTAACAATTCGCGCACTCCGAAATTGTTCAAAGCCGAACCAAAAAATACAGGCTGAATTTTTCCATCTAAGTAATCCTGACGATCAAATTTAGGATAAACTTCATCAATTAATTCTAATTCTTCACGTAATTTGTCTGCTGCTTTTTGACCAACAATTTTATCTAATTCAGGGTTGTTTTGAACATCAGAGAAAGCGATCGTTTCTTCGATATTTTTACGGCTGTCACCGCTAAAAAGGTTGATGTTTTGTTCCCAAAGATTGTAAATTCCCTGAAAATCGTAACCCATACCAATTGGGAAACTTAAAGGTGTAACTTTTAATCCAAGTTTTTGTTCCACTTCATCCATTAAGTCAAAAGCATCTTTTCCTTCACGGTCTAATTTATTGATGAAAACAATCATCGGGATGTTTCTCATTCTACAAACTGCAACTAATTTTTCAGTTTGTTCCTCAACCCCTTTTGCAACGTCAATTACAACAATAACGCTATCAACAGCAGTTAAAGTTCTAAAAGTATCTTCGGCAAAATCCTTGTGTCCCGGAGTATCAAGAATGTTGATTTTTTTGTCTTTATAATTAAAAGCAAGTACAGAGGTTGAAACCGAAATACCTCTTTGGCGTTCGATTTCCATGAAATCACTCGTTGCTCCTTTTTTAATTTTATTGTTTTTTACAGCACCTGCTTCCTGAATAGCTCCTCCAAACAGCAATAATTTTTCAGTTAAAGTTGTTTTACCGGCATCGGGATGCGATATAATTCCAAATGTTCTTCTGCGTTGTATTTCTTTTAAAAAGCTCATATTTCGTATAAATAGGTTGCAAAAGTACTATTAATTACGGCTTAATAAAAATATTCACTTCCTAAATTAGGAACTCTTTCATTTTATTAAAGATAATATACAAGCAAAAAAATAAGGCTGCTTTTTGAGAGCAGCCTTATAAAAGTCTAAATTTAAAATTACTGATTAATAGACCAAACTGAATATCCTTTTGGAGGACATTGTATTTTTACCCATTTGTCTGCCTGAGTTGTAGGATACCAAGTTGAATTTCCTGTAAAATCCTTAATTTGAGTATTTGCCCAATTAGTCTGAATCCATCTTTCTTGCCAGGAATCTGAGTTGTTAATATAAACTACCAATCCAGGGTTTCCGTTGTAACCATTTCTTCTGGCAACATATTCATCATTATCCGAATATAAAATCGAAGTTGTTCCGGTTGCTTTGTTATTATGAATCCAAATCAAGTTGTTTAATTTGTTTTTGTCTAACCACTCCTCATAATCTCTGTAGAAAATTGTTGGATATCCTTCATGTGTTAATATATAAGAATACGCTAATAATTTATTCGAAATTTCATCTGTATCGTGATTAGTCACAAACGTAACAGCTTTGTATGGATTTCTTTTCCACATCATGTCGTCGTTTAATAATGCAAGATTATTTCCGTCAAATGCATCATTCATTTTGTAATAACAAGCAAAATCAAATACAGAACTATTAGCATTATTAGCCCACCATTCAAGAGTATTTACGTTTGCATCCCAATATTCTCCAACTGAAAATCCACCAACATTAGCATTCCAATCGTGTACAACCCATGGAGCAAAACCTTTTACGTAATCAAATCTCCAGCCATCAAATTTCATGGTGTTTTTGTAGTATTTACCAACTCCGTCAGTTCTAAGCCACAACCAATTTTGAACATTTGGTGCAGCATGGCATAAATCCGGAAAACCACCAAAAGCACCTTCGTCATTATTACCATAGCTGTTTTTGTAAAAGTCATTGTAAGTACGTGGGAATTTTCCGGAAGCTATTCCGGTAAAATTAGTCCAGGTATTTGTTCCAGTAAACGGATTAGCTTCAGATTGCCCTCCACTATTGTGATTAATTACGATATCAGCATACACTTTAAGGTTTTCAGTATGAGCATTTGTGATTAAGCTTACAAGCTCAGTTTTAGATCCGAATCTGGTTTCAGTAGAGCCATTTTGGTTGTAATCTCCAAAATCAAAATAATCTGTAGGATCGTATCCCATAGAGAAAGCTCCGTTTTGAGCTTTTGAAGCAGGTGGTAACCAAATAGATCCAATTCCTGCATTACCCCAAGCAGCTACTTTGCCGCTTACAGTATTCCACCAGGTTCCACCAGCAGGAACATCCCAATAAAAGGCCTGCATCATGACTCCGCCACCAGGGTTATCTACATATTTTCCTGTTGAAGATGAGCTGGAAGATCCTGTACTAAAGGGTTTTCCATCATGATGAGTAACATTAATGATTTCAAATTTCTGACTTTCAGCTTTTGAATCGACTTCGTTTGTTTCATTTTGCGAGCAAGAACAGAAGAGTGCTGTAATTGCTGCAAGAAAATAAATCTTTGCATTAGGTTTTTTCATAATCGAGATTTGGTTAAAGTTAGATTGATAAAGTCGTAATTATATATTTATATGGGCTTGAAATAAAACTATTCGTAATTTTAGCCTTTATAAATTGTAAATTACGCATCTAAAGTATGTGTTTTTTGGTTCGGTCAGTTTTTACAAGAAAATAGTTATACAGCGAAAACGTTGTAGTGTTGAAAACTTTTTTTTATTGAATTGTAAATTAAGTGTTTGGAGTTTGTAATGATTTATATAAATGCGAGTTTTTGGAGGATATTAAAGCAATGATTTTGTATTTTTTTAAAGATTAATCTCGTATAACCAGCCTTTCAATTATGAAATTTGAGTGTACTCCATATAATTTTTTGTTAATAGTATAGCTGATAGTTGTATTATGTAATTGAATTGTTATTTTTGTTCGGCATAAGTTAAAAGAACTAGATCTTAAATATTTAGTGTTTTTAGAGTCATTTCTGAAAATATAGGTTAAGGTGATTTTAGTTTAAAACGAAATTCTAAAAACAAGATCTTTACATTCAAATTAAATTTAAAATAATGTTATTAAAAAAATTACAGCTAAAAACAATTGATTACAAGCTAGTGTTGACAATGTGTTTTTTACTTTTTTTCAATTCAATTATTTCGGCTCAGGAAATTATAAAGGATACTATCCTTAAGAAACCAGTTGAAGTTCCTTCTGGTCAAAAGCTAAAAGTTGATGGTATTATTGCTACTGTTGGAGATTATATTGTTTTAGATTCTGATATTGATAAAGGATATTTAGAGATTACTGCTCAAGGTGGTTCTATAAAAGATATTACAAGATGTCAAATGCTTGGTAAGCTTTTAGAAGATAAATTATACGCGCATCAGGCTATTCAGGATAGTATCGTGGTTAGTGATGCCGAAGTTAGAAGCATGATGGACGATCGATTGAATTATATGGTTCAACAAGTTGGAGACATCAATAAAGTAGTTGCTTATTATAAGAAGAATTCTGTAGAAGAATTTAAAACTTATTTTGCTGATATCTTAAAAGAGCAAAAATTAGCTCAGGAAATGACTAAGAAAATCGTTGATGCGGTAGAAATAACTCCTGAAGAAGTTCGTAATTTTTTTAAAAAAATACCTAAAGAAGAATTGCCAACTTTTGGAGCAGAGATGGAAGTAGCGCAAATTGTGGTAGAACCTAAAGTTTCAAAAGAAGACGAACAAAAAGTAATTGACAGATTAAATGCAATCCGTAAAGACGTTCTTGAAGGATCTAGTTTTGCTACAAAAGCAGTTTTATATTCACAAGATCCAGGATCATCACCAACGGGAGGTTTTTATAAAATGACAAGGAAAACCCCTTTTGTAAAGGAATTTAAAGATGTTGCTTTTAGTTTAGGAGAAGGCGAAATCTCAGAACCTTTTAAAACTACTTTTGGTTATCATATTATTTTGGTAGAAAAAATAAAAGGGCAGGAAGTTGAATTACGTCATATTTTAATTGCACCAACGGTTTCTGAAGACGCTTTAAAAGAAGCTAAAGAAAGAATTACTACTATTAGAAATAAGATTGTAAGCAAAGAAATTTCTTTTGCTGATGCTGCCAGAACAGAATCTGACGAAAAAGAAACAAGAGCAAACGGAGGAACTTTGGTAAATCCTAATACTCAGGATACACGTTTTGAGTTGACAAAAATGGATCCGACATTATACAGTCAGGTTTCTAATTTAAAAGATGACGAAGTTTCACAACCACTTTTAAATACAGATGATAAAGGTAAAAAAACATATAAGTTGATTACCGTTACTAATAGAATTGACGAACACGTTGCTGATTATGCTAAGGATTATACTAAAATTAAAGAATTGGCATTAAAAGAAAAGCAAATCACGACAATTTCAAAATGGTTTGATACAAAAATAAAAGATACTTACATTAAAATTATTGGAGAGTACAGAGATTGTAATTTTGTATACAATTGGTTGAAAAAATAATTTTTATTAAATAAAGAAAAAGAGTTAGTTTTATGAATCCATAGTGCTAACTCTTTTTAATTTAAAATATATTCATAAATGTCGGACGTAACAGCAATTCATAATTTAGTTCAAAAACGAAACGAATTAAAAACCGAGATAGCCAAAATCATTGTAGGGCAAGATGACGTTGTAGATCAAATTTTACTTTGTATATTTTCTGGAGGACACGCACTTTTGATTGGTGTTCCCGGATTGGCAAAAACTTTAATGATCAATACTCTGGCTCTGGCTCTAGGATTAGATTTTAAAAGAATTCAGTTTACACCAGATTTAATGCCATCAGATATTTTGGGAAGCGAAATCCTGGATGAAAACAGACATTTTAAATTTATTAAAGGGCCAATTTTTTCGAATATCATTTTAGCCGATGAGATTAACAGAACACCGCCTAAAACACAAGCCGCTTTACTTGAAGCAATGCAAGAACGTTCTGTTACTATTGCGGGACAGAATTATAAATTAGATTTACCTTATTTTGTATTAGCAACGCAAAATCCAATTGAGCAGGAGGGAACTTATCCTTTGCCGGAAGCACAATTAGACCGTTTTATGTTTGCTATAAAATTAGAGTATCCAAGTTTTGAAGAAGAAGTACAAGTTGTAAAACGTACAACATCTGATGCAAAAACGACAATCAATCCATTATTTACAGCTCAGGAAATTATTGATTTTCAACATCTGATTCGTAGAATTCCAGTTACTGATAATGTTATTGAATATGCTGTAACTTTGGTAAGTAAAACACGTCCGGATAATGCTTTGTCAAATGATTTTGTGAAGAATTATTTAGATTGGGGAGCAGGACCAAGAGCGTCACAAAACTTAATTTTGGCCGCAAAAGCACATGCAGCTTTCAACGGAAAGTTCTCACCGGATATCGAAGATGTAAAAGCAGTTGCAACCGGAATTTTAAGACACAGAATTATTAAAAATTATAAAGCAGATGCAGAGGGAATAACTGAAGAAGTTATTATTCAGAAGTTGATGTAAGAGAATATAAAAACTTAAAAAAGCCTAACAGAAATACAAAGTCTGTTAGGCTTTTTTTATAGAGGAGTTTTACTGGTTTCATTTACAAGGCGAATTGATTTATTGTAAAAGAGTTTGATTAGTAGTACTTCAACAAGCGAAGTGTATTTTGTATTGCCGCATTCGTACCACCAGTATGAAAAATATTGAATGTTATTTTTCTCCATTCGAACAAAGCATATTTCATCATTATTTTTCTTTATCACTTTTGATTCTATTACTTTATAACCATTTCCTGTCCAGCAAATCAAAGGATTGTGTGCTGGTGTTTTAATGTAAATGAGCTTTTCAGGAGTCGCAATCTTAAAAACTTCCTTATTTACCCAAACACCTTTACTAATATTATAGTCCGAGTTTATATTGTCTAGTAATTTATAATCTTGTTCTTTTTTGATTTCTAAACTAGTAGCGAAAAGAACTAACATTCCAGCTGCAATTGGTATTAAATTGAAATTTTTGGTTTTGTTGTTTATGACTGCTGCTTTTTTAGGTTTAAAAAAACGAATTAAAAATAACATCGGAATAATTTGATAAAACACAAAGCAAAGCAATCCAATAGTGTAATGCTGTATATTCTCTTGAGTACAATTAAATAGAATTAGCGTTATGATTCTGAAATAATTCGAAACAATATTGAGTAAAATCAGAAGAAAACAGAACAAGAAAATTTGTTTGATATTAAAGTATTTTTGCTGTTTTCTTTCTTCTATGGTTAATAAAAAAGCTCCGGCAAGCAAACCTGTTTTAAACATTGACAAACCCATACAAGCTGTGTCAATGGTTATTTTTGCATGGTTGATGTAAAAATTAACGCCTTCAATCTTATCTATTGAAATGAAGTTTTTTAAAGTTAGATATACACCATAACAAAGTGTTTGTTTGATTTCGACTGTTAGATAATCAAAAAAAGTATTAAAAAGAGAAGAAAATAATATGATGCAAATAAAAGCGATGAACGAAAATTTGCGTGTAAAACTATAATAGATAAAACACGCAAATAAAGATAAAGCTAGAAAGTGCAATGATTTGGTATGCAGACGATAGCTAATGAATTCTAATAGAAAGATTAATCCCAAAAGGGGATAGTTCATATTAAATGAAGTTTTTCTACCCCCGATAAGAAATAATGCAATGGAAAAAACAATCCCAAAAAGATTACTGTCAAGACCATTTAATACAATGGTATAGTTTACCCCAAAAAGGAAAACTAAAATAAAAAGGACAATTGTTTTTTTGTATTGAACTAAAAAAGGATTCATTAGATAGTTTGCTTTTGGGTTTTTCTGTAATAAAAGAAAAGTGCTGCTGATCCAATAATGATCAATAACCATTCGTGTGGCTCAGGAACGGCGCCATCATTATTGATAGAAGCATTTTCGAGAGTATCAACATTTTTTTCGATTCCATTATTTTTATAGTCTTCGTCGGTTTCAAGAACAATTAACGAGGATATTGGAGTAACAATATTGGCGTCTTTGGCTAAGTCAACATATTGATTGTTGGCTAAAGAATCGTTTTGAATTTTAACTTGTTCTTCGAGAACCTTTCCAAAAGCGTACATTCTGTAAATATGATTTGGTCCATTGCTCTTTACAGAATCGGTTTTTGCATTTTCTGTAATTGAAATGTGTGCAGGTTCAATATTGACTGTGTTTTTTTCGGTTTTGTATAAAACAAACTGATTTTGCTCAATTAGTTTCAAACAATTTTCAGAACTGGTTTGGAAATAATCTACATATTTCTGCTCTTTTACGGTTTGCCAAAACGGATTAATGTCAGAAGAGATATTGATTACTTTTAAATTTTTCTCTTTTGTTCCCGTTCTTATTTTCTTTAAATAATTAGATTCTTCAAGTTCTTCAAAATTGGCAGAGAAAGTTCCGGATTTTGTAATGATTAAACTGTTTGGCGTAATTTTATAAAGTGGCAATAAAGAATAATGTAAATCTTCGAAGTCTAATTCAATAGCTTTGAAGTTTTCTTTATTAATAGCTTTCTTTTCTCCATTTATATAGACAAACAAATTCTTTTTATCCAGATTTACAAAAGATTCTATTTGTTTGGTAGTCCAGCTGCTGTTTAAATCCAATATAATTTCTGAAGGTTTGAATGTAATGACTGTTTTCTGAATGTCTTTTACTACGTAAATTTTATTTTTCCATGCAAATGAGCTCGATTGCGGTTTTTTGATTATTGGTATATTGGCTTCCCAATTGTCTAAACCTTTTGATTGATTGATGTAAAAATGGTTTTTTAGTTCAAAATCTTTACTCGTTTCTATTTTTTGATTTCCCACAACCTGAATTCGTGAAATAGTCTGAGCATTCGAAATATTTGGACCTTTTATAGAAAGACTTTGATATTTCATTTGATTATCTTCAACTTTTAGAGGAGTTGTAAAACCACATTTAAATTCCCTTGGATTTGTTTTGTTAATTGGAAAAACTCTAACTACAACTTTGTTTCCTTCTTTCCATTGCATTAATGACGGATCGCGATTTTCTACACCAACAATTTGTTTATAGGCCTTTTGAGCTTTCTCTTTTGTGGTCAGAACACCTTTTCGTTCAATTCCATTTACCCATAAAGAAAGTGAAGTCGCAACAGAACCTTCCGGTAGCTGAAATGAGTAAATTGCTTCCTGATTTCTCCATGAACCTTCATCACTGGCAATCTTCATTGTAATTTCGGTGTAAGCCAAACGTGCCTCAGGGTATACTTTTACATCTTCCTTAATACTTTTAGTAAATAAATCTTCACCGCTCCACAATTGTTCCTCTGTTTCTAATCGTTTGTCAAAGTTTGATTTCAGGATATTAATTCTGTCATTATTGCTTAAATCTAGATCTTCACAAAACAAGTAAGCGATAGATATAAATGGATTATGAATTTTTCGTTCATTATATTGTTTAGTACCAAACGAATCAAAATCTCCAAAAGAGAATATATCGTGAAGTGGAATGTAAACGATATCTTTTTTAAGTAATATTTCATTGAAGAAATTTGGCTTTAAGTTCTGAGAAACTGAAATATAATTTGGCAGATCTTCATCTTTATCAAATGATTTCATTGTAATAGATTGCGCTATTTTTCTGCTTTCGATACTTAATCCTACGGTGAAAGCAGTTATGCCAATTAGTACAATCAAAAAACCGATGCAAAAAGAGATCAAATAATTTTTATTTCGGTTTAAATATCCAGATATGGTTGCTATATGAATGATGAGGACCAGTGCAGGAACTAAACCATAAAAGCCCAATCCTAAAGCCAGAATTCCGATAAAAGAAACAGGCATAAGAGGTATAAGATAGAGTGCAAAATATAGGATGATTCCAATTGACAGGCCATTTATAAAAAAGGAAATAGAAATAGTTTGATTTTCTCCTGTATGTCGATAAATTAAAAAATTAGACAAACAAAAAGCTAGAGTTGTTAGATAAATCCATATTGGAAGATCATGAAAAACGGGAATAAAAGTATTTAAACAGAAACAGCCGATAAGCCAATTCAATATTAAGAAAGGTATGATATGAATGTATTTCTCTTTTTTTCCAAGAATCATGAATGAAAAAGTTGCGCCGAACACAAATTCTACAATCAAACTTAATATCGCAATCGTTTCAAAATTGCGAAAACCAAATTCCTTGCAAAAAAGACTCAGGATTAATAAAACTGTGCTAAAACTGGTTACAACTAAGCTCGTGGTTACTCCCGGCTTATTGTAAAATTCTAAAATCTCTAATTTGTGTTTCATAGTTGTATTTATTTAAAAGTACTTTGAGTTGCAAAGTTATAAGAAAAATTGAATTACAGTTTTTTTTATTCATTTTTTTTAGCATGAAGAAATGGTAAAAAATTTGTGTGAAAAGAAATGGGTACGGAGAGAAAAAGGCGTTACTATAACGTTGTAAATATTAATTTAGAAAGATTCTTAGCTAAAAACGAGGTAAAATCTCACATCGTTTATAACAATGAATTTCGACTTTGTTAAAGAAAAGATTTTAAAATACCAATAATTCATTTTTTTAATACAAAATTGATGTTTTGACAAAAACAAGCAGTGAAAATCGTTTTTTAACAATAATAATTTTTGAAAAGGCGAGTTCTATTATATTTTTTTTAATTGTCGGCTTTAATACCTAAATTTGCGTACAAAAAAAATAAAATACCTAGAAAAGACTTTTATTATGAATATTTATCAGGATTACATTCAAGAAATTGAAGAACGAAAAGGTCAGGGACTTCACCCGAAACCAATTGATGGTGCTGAATTATTAAGCGAAATCATTGAACAAATTAAAGATTTGAATAATGAGTACAGAGAAGATTCTCTTAAATTCTTTATTTATAATGTTGTACCTGGAACTACAAGTGCTGCTGGTACGAAAGCTAAGTTTTTAAAGGAAATTATTCTCGGTCAATCTGAAGTAAAAGAGATAACTCCAGCTTTTGCTTTTGAGTTATTATCACACATGAAAGGTGGACCCTCAATCGAAGTATTATTAGATTTAGCACTTGGTAATGATGCATCTATTGCAAAAGAAGCTGCAAATGTTTTAAAGTCACAAGTTTACCTTTATGAGGCAGACACAGATCGTTTAAAAGAAGCATTTAAAAATGATAATGCAATTGCTAAAGAAATTCTTGAAAGCTATGCAAAGGCAGAGTTTTTTACAACACTTCCAGAAGTAGTTGAAGAAATTAAAGTAGTGACGTACATCGCTGGAGAAGGAGATATTTCAACAGATTTACTCTCTCCGGGTAACCAGGCGCACTCTCGTTCTGATCGTGAGCTTCATGGTAAATGTATGATTACGCCTCAGGCACAAGACGAAATAAAAGCATTACAGGCAAAACATCCTGACGCAAGCGTTATGTTGATTGCTGAAAAAGGTACAATGGGAGTTGGTTCATCAAGAATGTCAGGTGTAAACAACGTGGCGCTTTGGACAGGTAAACAAGCAAGTCCTTATGTTCCATTTATTAATATTGCTCCAATTGTAGCAGGAACAAATGGTATTTCTCCAATTTTCCTAACAACGGTTGACGTTACTGGTGGTATTGGTTTGGACCTTAAAAACTGGGTTAAAAAGCTTGATGCAGAGGGTAATATTATTCGTAATGAGAATAATGAGCCTATTTTAGAAGAAGCTTATTCTGTTGCTACAGGAACCGTACTTACAATAAATACAAAAACTAAAAAGCTATATAACGGCGATAAAGAATTAATTGATATTTCTAAGGCATTCACACCTCAGAAAATGGAATTTATAAAAGCTGGAGGATCATATGCAATTGTATTTGGTAAAAAACTTCAAACATTAGCGGCGAAAGTTTTAGATATCGAAGCTCCTCTTGTATTTGCTCCATCAAAGGAAATTTCTATTGAAGGACAAGGACTTACAGCAGTAGAAAAAATCTTCAACAAAAATGCTGTTGGAATAGCTCCAGGTAAAGTATTACATGCAGGTTCAGATGTTCGTGTAGAAGTTAATATCGTAGGTTCACAAGATACGACTGGTCTTATGACTGCTCAGGAATTAGAATCTATGGCTGCTACAGTAATTTCGCCAATCGTTGACGGTGCATACCAATCTGGTTGTCATACAGCTTCAGTATGGGATAAAAAAGCTCAGGCAAACATTCCTAAATTGATGAAATTCATGAACGATTTTGGATTAATCACAGCTCGTGATCCAAAAGGTGTTTATCATGCAATGACAGATGTAATTCACAAAGTTCTAAACGATATTACAATCGATGAGTGGGCTATCATTATTGGTGGTGACTCACATACAAGAATGTCAAAAGGTGTTGCTTTTGGTGCTGACTCAGGAACAGTTGCTCTTGCACTTGCTACCGGTGAAGCTTCAATGCCAATCCCAGAATCTGTAAAAGTGACATTTATTGGAGAAATGAAAGATTATATGGACTTCCGTGATGTAGTTCATTCAACACAAGCTCAAATGCTTAAAAAGTTTGGTGGAGAGAATGTATTCCAAGGAAGAATTATTGAAGTTCATCTTGGGACTCTTACTGCTGACCAAGCGTTTACATTTACAGATTGGACTGCAGAGATGAAAGCAAAAGCTTCTATCTGTATTTCTGAAGATGATACCTTAATCGAATCATTGGAGATTGCAAAAAGCAGAATCCAGATTATGATTGATAAAGGAATGGACAATGAAAAACAAGTTCTTCAAGGATTAATCAACAAAGCAGATAAGAGAATTACAGAGATTAAATCAGCTGAGAAACCAGCATTGACTCCAGATTCTAATGCTAAATATTATGCTGAAGTTGTTGTAGATCTTGATCAGATTATCGAACCAATGATTGCTGATCCAGACGTAAACAATGTTGATGTTTCTAAGCGATACACACACGATACCATCAGACCTTTATCTTTCTATGGTGGAGTGAAAAAAGTAGATCTAGGATTTATCGGATCTTGCATGGTTCACAAAGGAGATATGAAGATTTTAGCTCAAATGCTTAAAAATATAGAAGATCTACACGGTAAAGTGGAGTTTAAAGCGCCTCTTGTAGTAGCGCCTCCTACTTACAACATCGTAGATGAACTTAAAGCCGAAGGTGATTGGGAAGTTTTACAAAAATATTCTGGTTTCGAATTCAACGATAATGCTCCAAAAGGTGCGGCTCGTACTGAATATGAAAACATGTTATACTTAGAGCGTCCGGGTTGTAACCTTTGTATGGGTAACCAGGAAAAAGCTGCAAAAGGAGATACTGTAATGGCAACTTCTACACGTCTTTTCCAAGGAAGAGTTGTAGAAGATTCTGAAGGTAAAAAAGGAGAATCATTACTTTCTTCTACACCTGTTGTTGTTTTGTCTACAATTCTTGGTAGAACTCCTACATTAGAAGAGTATACAGCAGCGGTAGATGGTATTAGCCTGACTAGGTTTGCACCGTCTCACAAGTTGTTAGTTATGTAATCACATGATTGTTAATTATAATTCAAAAGCCCGAGTATAAACTCGGGCTTTTTCTTTTCTACCTACTCTATTTTTCGTAACTTGTCATGTTCAAAATAAAAAAACAAAAACAATTATACTTATGGCTTTTGATATTGAAATGATTAAAAAAGTGTATGAGAACATGCCAGGGCGTGTTGACAAAGCACGCGAGATTGTTGGTCGTCCACTTACTTTAACGGAGAAAATTTTGTACAATCACCTTTGGGATGGAAATCCAACGAAGGCGTTTGGAAGAGGAGTAGATTATGTTGATTTTGCTCCGGATCGTGTAGCGTGTCAGGATGCAACGGCGCAAATGGCATTATTACAATTTATGCACGCTGGTAAACCTAAAGTTGCAGTACCTACAACGGTTCACTGTGATCACTTGATTCAGGCAAAAGTAGATGCTGCAACCGATTTGGCCAGAGCAAAAACACAAAGTAACGAAGTTTTCGATTTCTTATCGTCAGTTTCAAATAAATACGGAATTGGTTTCTGGAAACCAGGAGCTGGAATTATTCACCAGGTAGTACTTGAAAATTATGCCTTCCCTGGCGGAATGATGATTGGTACCGATTCGCACACTGTAAATGCAGGCGGATTAGGAATGGTAGCTATTGGTGTTGGTGGAGCAGATGCCGTAGACGTAATGTCCGGTATGGCTTGGGAATTAAAATTTCCTAAATTAATTGGAGTAAAACTAACTGGTAAATTATCAGGATGGACAGCTCCTAAAGACGTTATTCTTAAAGTTGCCGGTATTCTTACTGTAAAAGGTGGTACAGGAGCAATCGTTGAATATTTTGGCGAAGGTGCAACTTCTATGTCTTGTACCGGTAAAGGTACCATTTGTAACATGGGGGCTGAGATTGGAGCAACGACTTCAACTTTTGGTTATGATGATTCTATGAGTCGTTACCTGCGTTCTACAAACAGAGCAGATGTTGCTGATGCTGCAGATAAAGTGGCTTCTTACTTAACCGGAGATCCGGAAGTTTATGCTAATCCTGAGAAATATTTTGACCAGGTTATCGAAATCAACTTAACGGAATTAGAGCCACACTTAAACGGACCATTTACTCCGGATTTAGCTACTCCAATTTCTAAAATGAAAGAAGCAGCGATCAAAAATAACTGGCCATTACAAATTCAGGTAGGTTTAATAGGTTCTTGTACGAACTCTTCTTACGAAGATATTTCTCGTGCAGCTTCTTTGGCAAGACAAGTAAGTGCTAAAAACTTAAAAACTAAATCTCAATTTACAATTACTCCGGGTTCAGAAGTAGTTCGTTATACAATCGAAAGAGATGGATTTATAGATACTTTCGAAAAAATCGGAGCAACCGTTTTTGCTAACGCCTGCGGACCATGTATTGGTATGTGGGACAGAGAAGGAGCAGAGAAAGAAGAAAGAAACACTATTGTTCACTCTTTCAACCGTAACTTCTCAAAACGTGCAGATGGTAACCCAAATACTTTAGCCTTCGTAGGTTCGCCAGAATTGGTTACCGCTATGGCAATTGCAGGAGATTTAGGTTTTAACCCTTTAACAGATACTTTAATTAACGAAGACGGTGAAGAAGTAATGCTTGAAGCTCCAACAGGAGACGAATTGCCTCCGAAAGGATTTGATGTTAAAGATCCGGGCTTCCAGGTTCCGGCTGAAGACGGTTCAGGAGTTCAGGTTGTTGTAAGCCCAACATCAGAGCGTTTACAATTATTAGCTCCGTTTGATGCCTGGGATGGTAAAAATATTACGGGAGCAAAATTATTAATCAAAGCATTTGGAAAATGTACGACGGATCACATCTCTATGGCAGGACCATGGTTACGTTTCCGTGGACATTTAGATAATATTTCTAACAATATGTTGATTGGTGCAGTAAATGCATTTAACCAAAAAACAAATTCAGTTAAAAATCAATTAACCGGAACTTATGATGCAGTTCCAGCTGTAGCTCGTGCATACAAAGCTGCTGGAGTTCCGTCTATCGTTGTGGGAGATCACAATTATGGCGAAGGTTCATCTCGTGAGCATGCGGCTATGGAGCCACGTTTCTTAGGAGTTAAAGCTGTATTAGTAAAATCGTTTGCTCGTATTCACGAAACAAACCTTAAAAAACAAGGACTTTTAGGATTGACATTTGCTAATGAAGCAGATTATGATAAAATCCAGGAAGATGATACTATTAACTTTACTGATTTAACGGAGTTCGCTCCGGGAAAACCATTAACGTTAGAATTCGTTCACGCAAATGGTACAAAAGATATTGTCCTGGCAAACCATACTTACAACGCTGGTCAAATTGGCTGGTTCGTTGCAGGTTCAGCATTAAACTTAATTGCTGCCGGAAAAGCATAATCTTTAAGATTCAATTATACTAAAAACGCTCTGTGAAAACAGGGCGTTTTTTTATTAGGAGCTATTTCCAGCTATTCGCTATATCTTTTTTATGGCAGAAAAAGCCATAAAAAAGGATGCCGCTTCTATCTGGGCTAGGGCACAAATATTATAAATCAATTTTAAACACAATCCCTTTATGATCTCAAAGCAAAGCGCAATTCACAAAACCTTGCGGTAATTTTTTTTTGTTGAGTTATTTACATGGCTTGTTTTTTATAAGAAAAGACATTTTTCAAATAATAAACTAAATTCAAACAATATCAATCATTTGCTTTAGCTAAATTTGATCCGGATGACAAAACCTTAATCTTATTCAGTTGAGTCGTTTCAAATTCATCAACATTAATACTATAAACATTTGCCGAAGGTGTGCTTGAATAAGAGTTTTCAGTGCTTCCTCCTAAAATATACAATTTACCATTATAGTAGTGCATGCTCGATTGTTTTAAGCTAAGATCTGTAAGATATTGTTTTAACTGTTTTGATTTAATATCGTAAACATACATTTTATCATTTTCAAAAAAGTAAATGGTGTTATCATGATAAGTTACAGCAGGTTTTTCTAATCCATCAAATAATTCCCCTTCGGTTTGCCATTTTTCAGTAGCCAAATCAAAAGTTTCAATCTCAGACAAAGGATTTCCGTTATTTCCTCCAATAAGATAAATTTTGTCATTAACCAATACTCCCGAAGCTTCTTTGGCAGTTGGCATACTTGCAAGTTCATACCAATAACCAGAAGTAATATTATAAAGATGTACCTTGTTTGTGAAGACTTTTTTATTGTTTTCTGTGTTCATTTTTATAGAACCGCCAATTACTATAATATTGTCATTGTAGGTAAAAGAAGCGGCGTCAGAAGCCTGATGCGGATTTGTTTTGTCAACGGTAATGCTTTGCTTTTTGGTGTCAAATACCTCAATTTCATCTTGTAGATACTGAAATTTTCCATTTGCAGATATTCTTTTTCCTCCTATAATATAGATTTTATTGTCGTAATAATTAAGGTTATGATACGCTCTTTTTTTGAATTTTAGTTCGGAGTTTTCCCATGAATCATTTTTAATATCATAAATCAATAATTTGTCTTTGTAGAATTCCCCATTAGATTGAAACATAACTTCTCTCAGGTAATCTGCCATGGTAAAATCAGGTCTTTCGCGTTTAACTTTTTCCCATGAATCTGTTTTGTAACTTGCATCCCCGCCTATAACATAAATTTTGTCCTCTTTCAAAATAGAACCGAAAGCGTAGATTCCGTATTTTAAAGGTTCTAATTTGGTAGAATGTAGTTTTGATTTTAATCTTATTTTTTGATTGGAAGAAATCGTTAAGCCTTTTAGGTTTTCGACATCTTCAGGAAGTGAAACTTTGAAATTTAGTTTCTTTAAATCTGTAACAGTGATTTTTGTAGTTATAAAACCAACATGAGAAAATTGTAACGTGTCCGAGTCTTTAAATTCCGTGAGAAGTTTCAAAGAAAATTCGCCTTTTGTACTTGTTAAAGTTCCAACATGACTTGATAAGGCAAAAATATTGGTGTCTTCAATAGGAAGATTAGTTTTTTCAGAAACAACAATACCTTTTATATTTTGAGCAATTGATACTAAAGGCAGGAAAAAGAGTGTTAAGATTAGTTTTTTCACAAGGTTTTCAGGTTTTGAGTTAGTTTTAGACTTAAAAATGCTGATTTTTATAAAGTGTACTGTTTCAAAATGTTGGCTCAATTTCTATGCCGATTTTGTTAATTTCAACCAAATAAGTTGTTAAAAAACGTGTTTTTTTTACTTTAAAAAGTTAAATTCGCCTTACGAGTAATATAATTGATGTTTTTGAGTTTAAAGTTAGACGTTTTAATCTCAAAAGAAAAGTGACAAATAAATTTCAATAGATAATGGTTTTTAGATTAGTAATAGTATTGTTTTTTTTCAGTGTCGGTGCTTTTTCTCAGGAAAAATACATTAAACACACCATTTCAAAAGGAGACAACCTTACTACAATTGCTAAGAAATATGGAGTAAAACCAAAAGATATTGCAGAGGCAAATCCTGATGCGCCTAAAATTTTGAAGTTAAATTCGGTTCTATTAATTCCGAATAATAATAAAAAGGTCGCGACAAAAAAAACGGAAACTATTGCCAATACAGCTCCTGCAATAATTTTAAATTCAAATCTGCACGAAGTACAAGAAAAAGAAAATCTTTGGGTAATCTCAAAAAAATATAATATCTCTGTTGATGATTTAAAAAAGGCAAATCCGACATTGGAAAGTGATGATCTGAAAATAGGGCAGAAGCTTAATATCCCGTCTAAAGCTATTGTATCGAGAGAAAATACAAGTAAAAATCAGAAACCAGAAAATCAGGAAATAATCCCTTCAACAGATGTAGAAGTCTTTGTTGAGGTAAAGCCAAAAGAGACAAAATATGTTATTGCTAAAAAATATGGAATAACAGTTGCAGAACTGGAGCGACAAAACCCATCTATTAAGAAAAAATTGCCAGTTGGTTATCTTTTAAAAATTAGAACTTCAAAAGAAAAAGCCAATCAGCAAATAAAAGATACTTCTATAACATCTCAAACCCAGGTTGCAGAAAAGACTGTTGGCACTTTAGAAAATGCAACTCAGGTTACAGAAGCTGGAAAACCAGAAGTTATTCCTTCAACATCAGATGTTGAAGTTGCTGTTGAGGTTTTGCCTAAAGAAACAAAATATGCAATTGCAAAAAGATACGGAATAACAGTTGCAGAACTAGAGCGCCAAAACCCGTTTATAAAAGGGAAATTACCAGTTGGTTATGTGTTGAAAATTCGTACTTCAAAAGAAAAAGCTGCTGCTTTAGAAGCTTCAAACGCTGCGGTGGTTGCAAAAGATACTTTAGCTCCTCCTGTTCAGGTTGCAGAAAATTCAGAAATTAAAGAAGATTCATCGACAGTAATAAGAGTAAGTAATCATTCAGAATTAGTAGATCAATTGATTGTAAATGCGACTGAAAATATTGGAGTAAGATATCGATCGGGCGGAACCACAAGAGCAGGTTTTGATTGTTCAGGATTAATGATTTGTACTTTTAATAGTTTTGATATTAAGCTGCCAAGAAGTTCTATCGAACAATCTCGAATTGGTTTCAAAGTCAACTCAGAAGAGGCTCAGAAAGGTGATTTAATTTTCTTTAGAACAAATGGAAGGCGGCATATTAACCATGTTGGAATGGTAGTTGAAGTGCTGGATGGAGAAATTAAATTTGTTCACTCGTCAACACACGGCGGAGTAATGATTTCGTCAACAAAAGAGCCATATTACGGAAGAACCTTTTCTCAGGTAAATCGTGTTTTACAATAGCTTTTCAATTATAAAAGCTTCCTTTTTAATTCTTCAATTGGAAAAGGCTTATTTAAAAAATCAGTTACATACGGATTTTCTTCAATCAGTCTAATTTCGTCAGAATCTAAAGTCGACGAAAGAACATAAATTTGAATTCCTTTTTTTACTTCGTTACTAAGTCTGTGGAATTCTTCCAAAAATTCAAAACCATTCATAATTGGCATCTGAATATCTAGTAAGATGATAAGGGATTGTTTATTCCTTTTATTAGCGTTGAGCCATTGAAGACCTTCTTTGCCATTATTTGCAATAGCTACTTGGTCAACACTAAGTATTTTTTTTAGTAATTGCGTCGTAACAAGCTGGTCAATTAGGTTGTCTTCAATCAACAAAAATAAAGGTTTAAGTTCCATAAGCGTTAGGGATTGCTACAATAAACTTACTGCCAATCTTACTTTCCGAAAACACAGAAATGTTTCCTTTGATATTCTCAACAGCTTCTTTTACAATATAAAGACCTAAACCAGATCCTTTGTTTTTATTTGTACCATAATACATCTCAAAAATATAGTCTTTAAATTCGTCGTTGATGCCAATTCCGTTATCAGCAACTTCAATTTTATTAAAACCCTCCTGAATATAAGTTTTTATAGAAATAAACATTTCCTGTTTAGTGTTGTCAGCATATTTTATAGCATTAGAAAGTAAATTGCTGATAATAATTTTTAGGCGCAAACTATCACTCTGAATTTGATCAACCAATAATTCTTGTCTAAAAGTTATTCTGTTGGCATTTTCGATGTGCATTAATTGCGAAATTGATTCGTTGAACAAGTTTTGCAAGCTAACCGGTTCCATTATGATTTGTATTCGCTTATTTTTTGAATAATCAATAATGTCACTTAGAAACTGATCTTGTTTGGCAAGACTTTGATACATCAAACTCAGGTAGTTTTTAATTTGAGTAACGTCATCTTCCAGTTGGGTAATTTCTATCAAACCTTTCAAAGAAGTTATGGGAGATCTCAAATCATGTGAGGCACTATAAACAAAACGATCAAGCTCATGATTAACAAGAATTAGATTCTCATTTTTAGTTTCAGTTTCTTTTTTAGAAACAATTAAACGTTTTACCATTATCGAATAATAAAGACAAACGCTGCAAACTATAATAAGTATGAAGGTGATATTGAAAATGGTAAGTAAAAATTTTATTTTTCGGGTTCCTTCTCCCAGCGTATTCGAGAAATTTCGTTCGTTAATGGTAAGCTTGTCACTTATGACACTAATTTCCTGAAGGAATTTTTTTTGATCATCAATACTCAAAATGTCGTGGCTTATTTTGGTATTGATTTGTTCGCCAATAACAAATAATTTAAAGATTAACTGATCACCCTGACCCCATTCGTGTATAGCTTTTGACAAGTATGAAATTTGTTTGAAGTTGACAAATAACCAAATCAAATCATCCAGATCGTCTTGATGATTTCTGCCTACAAGTAAAGCTTTTCGGGCTACTGCATTGTCACCAGCTTTTAAAAGTGTTTCTCGGGCAATGCCATCTCCTTGCGGAACTTTTAATTCTTCCTGATACAATTTCCATTGATTTTTGTCTTTGGTAAAAAGATAAGTTATAAGATGGCGTGAAGCATCTTTTTGACCTTTTGAATAATGTGATTCGCCATTGACATATGCCCTGTTTGCAGATAAGATTTTGATTGTAAAAAAGTTAATGCAAATTAATAAAGCGCAAGATATAAACACTATCAATAAAAGAATAAAGACATTAGGAAAACGTAGTTTTTTTAAAAATTGGACCTTAGACATAATTTTTGAATTTGTACGTTAATAATTTAGTTCTTCTGTCTTGCAAAGGTTGCTTTGTAAGCTGTTTTTCTCTGTTTTTATAATCTTTTTGGGTGATTATTTAATTAGTCTAAAAAGATAAACAATTGTTAATGAAATATTTAAAATTTTAGGACTGATTAAGTCCAGTATCAAATTTAGCAAAAAAAGGGTGGAGTTTAACGGATGATTTATTTTTTCTTGTTAAATTTATTTTTATAGTTTAAAATACTGATAATGAAACAATTGAATATCATTCTTTGAAAAGAATAAATGGTGCTTGAGCTTTGGTCTAATCAGAATAGGATTAAATCTCAGTACTTCAAGGGAAATAGAAATAAAGGTAGAGAGTCTGTTTTGTTTAACAATTGAATTTCGTCTAATGAATGTTTTATTTGCTGATTTTTTCAAAAGTCTTTTTTGTAATAACCTTTAGTTCGTCAGTTTTACAATCTCAAATTGAAATATATTATTCTGAAATTTCAGATAGATTTACCCAATAAATAAATTTCTCATAAAACATTATGGTGTAGTATAGGTATCTGCGAAGGTTGTCAATTCTCATGCTTCAAATTTTGATGCCAGAAATGTCCACAACCATTCTTACACTCTGTATTTCGTCTTTCAGTATCAGTGACTTTAAAAATCCAAAGTAATGAGATTATCGTTTTTGTATTTTCATTTTTAGGAAGTTTAGCCAATTTATTAAAGGCAATTTTTGGGGTAAAACTTTTTAGAATTACAATTGAAGTATAAGTTGGTTTTAAGGGAATTGTATTTATCGCGTTTTGATAAGTTTCAGTATTATAGTCTGTTTTATCTGGAATAGAGTTGAATATATAATTTTTTAAGAATGCAAAGAGTATTTCAAAATTATATTTTTCTTCTTCTAAAAGCTTTGTACCAAGTTCAAAATTTATTTTGTCTTGTGCAATTTTGTTGATTATTTCTTCGTGTTGATACATTTAAAACATGAGTTTTTTTGTGAAATTTATTTTTGAAATAAATTCAATTCGAAGATATAATTTTTTTTTAAGTGAAAAAACTGGAGCTTTTTTAGGGCTACAGCTTTTTTGCTTACCATACATTACCATTAAAACTTATTTTTTATTTGAATCTATTTTTATATGATACCAAATGCAAAAAGATGAAAAAGTATAATTTTATTGAAAACTATCAATGTAATTACTATTTAAAATTTATAATGGAAATGAGATTTGCGTGAGGGATTGCTTCACTTGAATCTATTTTTTTATCGGAGTTCAGTGAACTTGTTTGAGGCGGTATCTCCTGATTTAGAAAAACAAGGCTTTTTAGCCGTAGTTTTGTTAATCGGGAATTTAGCCGAAAGCCCGACCCGGAGGGGCATGCCCACAATATTTCTAAAGAATCTAAAATCTGCAGTCTAAAATCTAAAATTTCTAAAAAAAGTATATCTTTAACCAACCCAAAAAGCAAAAAAATGCAAGAAAACGACCAGGAAAATTTTAAAAGAGAACTCGGATTATTAGACGGAACCATGCTTGTTGTGGGTTCTATGATTGGATCCGGGATATTTATTGTAAGTGCTGATATTGCCAGACAAGTAGGATCTGCGGGATGGCTAACATTAATATGGTTAATCTCCGGATTGATCACTATTATAGCCGCAGTAAGTTACGGCGAGTTGAGTGCGATGTTCCCAAAAGCAGGAGGACAGTATGTATATCTTAAAGAGGCATATAATAAACTAATCGCATTTTTATACGGTTGGAGTTTTTTCGCCGTGATTCAAACAGGGACTATTGCTGCCGTTGGTGTCGCATTTTCCAAGTTTGCTGCTTATCTCTATGAACCTTTAAGCGACGAAAATATACTTTATGAATTAGGTTCTTTTAAACTCAATGCTGCACAGTTAGTATCAATTGTTACGATAATCCTACTGACTTTTATTAACAGCCGAGGGGTAAAAAACGGAAAAATTCTTCAGACGGTTCTAACAATTATCAAAATATTATCCTTGTTAGGTTTAATCGTTTTTGGATTAACATTAGGAGCAAAGGCTTCAATTTGGGACGCTAACTGGACTGATGCCTGGACACCACGTATGTATAATGCTGATAATGGTTCTTGGTTGCCAATTGGTGGAACGGCTTTGATTACTGGAATATCTGCTGCAATGGTTGGATCATTATTCTCAAGTGACGCTTGGAATGGTGTGACTTTTATCGCGGGAGAAATCAAAAATCCAAAGCGAAATGTAGGTTTCAGTTTGTTTTTAGGAACCTTTATTGTGACGATTATTTATGTCTTGACAAATTTGATGTATTTGGCAGTAGTTCCGTTAAACGAAATTGCAACGGCAAAATCAGATAGAGTGGCAGTTGTAGCTTCTGATTATATTTTTGGAGACATCGGGACGTTAATCATTGCAATTATGATTATGATTTCGACTTTTGCCTGCAATAACGGATTAATTATGGCTGGAGCAAGAGTTTATTATACAATGGCGCAAGATGGTTTGTTCTTTAAAAAAGCGGCAGTTTTAAACGAATCAGGAGTTCCGGCATGGGCGCTTTGGGCACAATGTATTTGGGCTTCGGCTTTGTGTTTGACTGGTAAATATGGAGATTTATTAGATTTTGTAATCATCATTGTATTGATTTTTTACATACTTACAATTTACGGAATTTTCATCTTACGAAAAAAAATGCCGGATCTTGAAAGACCTTACAGAGCATTTGGGTATCCTTTTTTACCAATGTTTTATATCGTAGTTGCAACAGCAATTTGTATCTCATTATTAATCACAAAATTCTCAACATGTGGTTGGGGAGTATTAATTATGCTAACTGGAATTCCGGTATATTACTTAACAAAACCGAAAGAATAAGAGAGGTGCAGAGGCTCAGAGGGGCAAAGGTTTAAAGTTTAAATACGACATGAATTTACCCGCGGATTTAGACAGGTTTTATTTTTTTACTTTTAATTATGCTTCAAAATATAAATGCCTTGCTTTTAGCAAGGCATTTTTTGTATTTTTTTTGAATTATAAAAATCAGCATAAACCCGTTTAATCCGTTAAATCTGTGAATAAAAAAAAGACACTACCAATTTGCAAAAGCAAAAAACGTAGTGTCTTTTAATTTAAATAATCTAAAAAGCTGTTGGTGTAAATTACACCATTTCAGTTTCAACAGATGATTTTATAGTTGAATTAATAATAGACAAGGTAAGAGGGTCTGATTCTCCGGAGAAAAATGCTTCTAGTATTTCTTGAAATACAGGATTTGTATTTTCGACCAAAGAGAAAAGCGTCATTGACGAACGCAATTTACGTGCATCTAAATCACCTAAAATTCCGTCGGCCGATTTTCTTTTGAAAGTCAAAAATAACTCAGAAATCTCTATAAGGTGTTTTCCTAAAATAGGATGTTCTAAATATTCGGTTGCTTCTTTCAGGTCGTTAATGGCATAATAATTTGCAGTATCGCTTTTGCCTAATCCTTTAATCTGAGGAAAAATGAACCACATCCAGTGTGTTTCTTTTTTACCTTTTTTGATTTCAGAAAAAGCAGTAAGATAAAGTTTGTTTTGCGCATCTAAGAAACGCAATAAATCATTGTTTGAGTGAGCCATTTTGGTAATGTATATATAAAAAAAGGTTGCAAAAGTAGTAAAAAAGATAGGGTCTGCCTAATAAAAGGTGCATACACTGAGTATTTTAACTTTTTGAGGAGGAATTTTCCTCGTCGTTATAAACTCATTTATAGTTATTTATAATCATTCACTTCGTTTAGTTCTTCTAAAGGTTAAATTTATTCTGGGTAACACATTTTTGGCAGTTTTAGGAACCTGATGTTGCCAGAAACTATTGGTTGTACCTGCCATTAATAAAAAAGAACCGTGATGTAAAGGGATCTCAACTTGCGGAATATCTTTTCGGAATTTATGACGTAATCTAAACATTCTCGTTTCTCCAAAAGTCACCGAAGCAATAATTGGGTTTGGTCCTGAATTATGTTCTTTATCGCTGTGCCACGCAACACCATCATTGCCGTTTCGGTATAGATTTAGCAACAGACTATTAAATTCAAGTTGAGTTTCTCTTTCAACACGGCCTCTAATAGTTAATAATTCATAAGTCCAGTCCGGACCATTTTGATCTGCTCCGATATTATCTTTGTCTTCATACCAGGAAATCATTCGGGGAGCTGTAACAATTTTATCATACATTTCCATTTCATATTCCCTCCATTTAGTCTGACGAAGTAATTTTTCATAAAAACGATCAGATTCTTCTTTGGTAAAGAAGTTATCAATCAAAATAAGTTCTGCATCAGGGAGGTCAAATATTTTTTTTCCTTTTAAACCTGTCGCAAATAATTCGGTATCGCTAAATAGTGTCATAAGTCAATACTTTAAGTTTATAGCTCTATTTTAATAAGTTCTTGTTGAAAAAAACTTTACGTGGATTTTTTTCTGCGTAAGCAAAAATCAATTGCACAATGTATTGATTGCTTTTATAAGGTGTAGCATAATTTTTTACTTCTGATGGATCAGTAATTGCAACATCTAACGGAATATATCCCATACCATAAAAATGTCCATTTTCTATCCAGATACAGCTTCGTTCGTGTGCTGTTCTTCCTTTTTCTATAATAGCAAAAGTGGGTCTGTTACTTAATAAAAAATCAATAGCATTGTCGACTTGTTCATTATGCAGCGAAACATCCGGTAATTCTTTTACATCATTATTTTTAAATATTTCTCCTTCTTCAGGTCTTGAATATTTGCAAAATCTATAATCAATTTCAAATTGTTCTGCCAAACCCCGCAGTATATTTGTTCCTTCATGTATACTGCTGAAATGTTCAATGCATGACTGAAATTTATTGAGTTTTCCAATTGCCAGATATTTGTATCCATTGCGGGCTTCATATTGATATAACCCAAATCTTGGTTCAAAACGTTTTAGTGCTCTATTGTATGTTGGCCAAAGGTGCTTGATTTCTGTGCATTCTAACAAGAGTGCCATCAATTCGTTACCACAAACCTCAAAGGAAATACTGTAGATATCCCGCAGGAAATGTTGTCTTTGCGGATTTATTTTATGTCCGCTAAAATGAGAAGCTACACGTTTTTTTAAGTTGATTGCTTTACCAACATAAATTACCTTTTTAACTTCATTATAAAAATAATACACGCCTGGTTTTTCCGGTAAGTTGTTGAAATCTTCAGGAGGTAAATTGGGCGGTAAACGCTGATCTTGTGACGTGTTTTTGATCATTTGTTCTATATGACCTTCATCGTCCCATTCGAGTAATCGGGAAAATAAAATTGCAGTAGCAGCTGCATCTCCGCCGGCTCGGTGCTGGTTTTCTAAAGGTATATCTAATGAACTGCAAAGTTTACCCAAACTGTATGATGCAAAACCAGGTCTGATTTTTCTTGCTGCGCGAACGGTACATAGTTTTTTCGCCGTCCATTTAAATCCTGCTTGTTCCAGTTGATGGCGAACAAATGAATAATCAAAGTTGACATTATGTGCGACGAAAATACGATCAGTAAGCATTTCCAAAACTTTATCTGAAATATCATCAAAGATTGGTGCATTAGCCACCATTTCATTGTTAATACCAGTCAGGGCAAAAATCGAAATTGGGATCTCTTTTTCCGGATTAACAAGTGTTTCATATCGTTCAATCACGTTTTCTCCGTCATGAATGATGATCGCAATTTCTGTAATGCGGCTGCCACTGGCGTTTCCACCTGTGGTTTCGATATCGACTATAGCATATTCCTGTTTTTTCATTTGTATATAACGTAAATCCTTCTTTTGTTATTTAAAACTTTAACACATAGAAGTATAGGTTTTAAAATCACGGTTTTAATTTTGAAATTTCATTCGGTGTCTTGGCAAGTTGATTTCATGTCCTTGCGGATATGGTGCACGATGCGTAGGACTGACATCTTCCTTAATTTGACGTTGTGTTTTAAATTGATCTTTTGCATCCATATAGCGCGGATCAGGAATAAAAGGCATTTTCGCCATTTTGATGATAGTGATTGTCGGGAAATGATAATCAACTTCAACATTTCCTAACAAAAGGTAACAACCGCCGCCCTGAAAAGGATATTGTGCCAGAGAATCCGGAAAATGTGCGGTATCAAAATAAGTACCTTCGTGATCGATCCAGGTTCCAAAATACATAGTTCCTTTTTTAGTAGGAACGTGTTTTCTGGAGATTAAATACGCCAGCATTCGAACCTGTTTTTTATGATGAACTACTAAATCTTTAGCCATAATATCTCCACGATATTTGGTTTGCAAGAGATCAAAAACAGTACAGGAAACTGGGAAACTTAAAAGTTCAATTTCATCAAAAGCATCTTCATATAAAGAACGTTCCAACGTAGGGAGCTTGTATTCTTTAACGGGTTCCTGCATAAGCATTAAACTTCTGTTTTCGGGTTTAAAATTGTTTAGAAGCAAACTAGCAACAACTAAAAGCTGATTTTTAGTTTTTCCTGTAAAACGAAAAGCATCTATAAAAATCAAAATTTTCATGCTTTCAATTCCAATTGGAATGCGTTGAATAAAATCTTCTAAAGAAAGATAATCACCATTTTTCTCCCTTTCCGATTCGATTAAATGAGCGGTTTTTGATTCTAAACTCTGCAAATGCATAAAACCTAAATAAATATCGGTTCCGTAAACGGTAGTTTGATATTCACTTTTATTCACACAAGGATTAAGAATCGTTCCGCCAGACATACGTGCTTCGTGTACATAAACCTCGGTTCTGTAAAATCCGCCTTGATTGTTGATTACCGCCGTCATAAACTCCACAGGATAATTAATCTTGAGATATAAACTTTGATAGCTTTCTACAGCATAAGAAGCCGAGTGTGCTTTGCAAAATGAAAATCCGGCAAAGGATTCAATCTGGCGATAAATTTCCTGACTAAGTCCTTCTGGATGTCCTTGTTGAGCGCAAGAAGCAAAGAAATTATCTTTTACTTTTTGCAAAGCGTCTAATGACCTTCCTTTCCCGGACATGGCGCGACGCAGAATATCTCCGTCAGCAGCGGCAAGTCCTCCGTAATGTTGGGCGATTTTAATAACATCCTCCTGATACACCATAATGCCGTAAGTTTCTCCAAGATGTTCTTTGAAAACATCATGAAAATATTGAAACTGTTCCGGATTGTTATGGCGAAAAATATACTCTTTCATCATTCCGGATTGTGCAACTCCCGGGCGAATAATTGACGAAGCCGCAACCAGAATTTTATAATTATCACAATTGAGTCGGCGTAATAATCCGCGCATGGCAGGACTTTCGATATAAAAACAACCAATAGTTTGGCCTTGCGCCAAATAAATATTACATATGGCTTCATCTTTAGAAATCGAAGTGTTACGAATGTCGACTTTAATACCTCGATTTTTCTCAATCAATTTTACGCTATCATCAATATGACCAATCCCACGCTGGCTTAGAATATCGAATTTGTCAAAACCAATTTCTTCAGCAATATGCATATCAAAAAGTACAATAGGAAATCCTTTTGGAGGCACTTCAAGTGGTGTATAATTGGTAATGGGTTCTTCAGAAATGATAATTCCGCAAGCATGCATACTACGCTGATTGGGATATTTATTCATCATAATACTGTATTCCTGTACCAGTTTTACGATAGAATTAGTTTCGTGTAATGCCATCGGATTTTTGGCAAGCATGTCCAATTCTTCTTTCGGAAGACCAAAAACTTTTCCGACTTCCCTAAAAATAGATCGATGCTTGAACTCGACATTAGTTCCACAAAAAGCAACATGGTCACGACCATATTTATTAAAGATATATTCTAAAATGGTATTGCGTTCTTTCCAACTCCAATCGATATCAAAATCGGGAGGGCTTTTTCGATTTAAATTCAAAAAACGTTCAAAATATAAATCCAGTTCTATCGGACAGATATCAGTGATACCCAAACAATACGCAATAATGCTATTGGCGCCGCTGCCTCGGCCAATGTGCATGAATCCCTGACTATTACTATATTGAATAATGTCCCAGGTGATTAAAAAATAACCGCTGAATTGTAATTCATCAATTACTTTAAGTTCTTTTTCGATACGTGCTTTTGCTTCTTTATGATCTTTGCCGTAGTGCCATAATAACCCTTCATAGGCTAATTCAGTTAGTAATGCGATATCACCTTCACGATTTTTAGTAAAATGTTTCTTGTTTCTTTTTGGAGTAAAATCATATTCAAAATTACAAGAATCGATTATTTGCTGAGTATTGGTTATAATTTCAGGATATTTTTCATAAAAAGGCAAGAGCGATTCCAGAGGCAACATTTTTTCAGAAGTTCTGCAATAATCAGCTTCTGTCAATTTTGATAAAATAATATTAGTATCAATGGCACGAAGAATTTTATGCAGATTAAATTCTCTTTTATTGCTAAAAGTTACCGGTTGAAACACAACCATTTTATCTATCTTATTATTATGTTCCGAAGTAAAAAGCTTAGAAATTTCATCTGATCGGATTCCGATAAATTCATTTTCACGAAGGGTTTTCGGAGCATTTTCTAAAGTATAAATAATAAAAACCGACTTGAATTCAGGAGCAATCAACGGCAAAGTTTCTCCGCTGAAATTATGATCTGTTAAAAACCGATTCATTTCACCAAGTCCATCTGCATTTTTGGCTAAGCCAATATACCGGAATTGATGATTGCAGCGAAATTCTATTCCCACAAGAGGTTTTATGCCTTTGGATTTGCAATCTCTTATAAAATCATAAATTCCGGTAACGGTATTAATATCTGTAAGTGCCATAGCTTTTACACCACACGAAACAGCCTGCTCAACGAGTTTATCGAGAGAAATTGTGCCATAGCGCAGCGAGTGAAAAGAATGACAATTGAGATACATGATTTTATTTAATACGTTTTAAAATTTCATCTTTATTATTTGGTTTAAAATGAGCTCCGGCGCAACGCATAACAGCGTCAAAACCGTAACGGCTTTTCATTTTATCCATTGCGGCATAAAGGGATAACATTTCCTGAGTATCTTCAAAAAGATCAATTTGATACGTACCACGAACCAGTCCGCTAAAGCGAATACCAATTAAACGCAATCGCATACGACGCTGGTAAACTTTATCAAATAATTCCATTACATTTTTGGTCAGAATATGATCTGCCGAGGTATAAGCGATTTTGCATTGTTTGGTTTCGGTATCAAAATTGGCGTAACGTATTTTGACCGTAATTGTTGAAGTTAGCCATTGCTCAGACCGAAGTTGGAAAGCCAGTTTTTCGACCATTCCAACAAGCTTTCTTTTGAGTTTTTCAATATCAATTGTATCTTGAGAAAAAGTAGTTTCGGTAGAAATAGATTTCCTTTCGGTATAAGGTTCAACAGGCGTGTTATCGATTCCGTTAGCTTTTTTCCAGATATCCAAGCCATTTTTACCAATCATGCGTTGCAATACTTCAGCAGGCATTTCAGATAAAGTTTGTATGGTTCGAATGCCTATTCTAGATAATAGCTGAAAAGTTACATTTCCAACCATTGGTATTTTTTGAATCGATAACGGGTTTAAAAAGGCCTGTACATCATTTTCGGGAATTTCTAAATTTCCTCTTGGTTTTCCTTCGCCAGTAGCGATTTTAGAAACGGTTTTATTGATGGATAAGGAAAAACTAATAGGAAGTCCTGTCTCTTTAATGACTGACTTTGCCAATTCATCAGTCCATTTGTAACTTCCGTGAAAACGGTCCATTCCGGTAATGTCAAGATAGAATTCGTCAATGCTGGCTTTCTCCATAATTGGCGCTTTTTCCTGAATAACCTGTGTTACATCATGTGATAATTGAGAGTATAATTCCATATCACCTTTGATAATTTTGGCTTGCGGACAAAGTTTCATCGCCATGTGAATAGGCATCGCAGAACGGACTCCAAAATAGCGGGCTTCGTACGAACAAGAGGCCACAACGCCACGATCACCACCTCCAATAATCAACGGAATTCCGTTTAATTCTGAGTTAGTTAACCTTTCGCAGGATACAAAAAAAGTATCCAAATCCATGTGTACAATTGCCCTTGCCATTTCCTTGTTTTGTATGAAACAAAATTAGTACAGATAATAACATTTTTTTGTATATTTGTTGTTCTAAATTATAACAAATTAAATTATGTCCTTATTTTCAGATAATATCAGAGCATTGAGGGTTAAGCATAAAATATCGCAGGAGAAATTAGCTGAAAACCTTAGAATTACCCGAGGAAGATATGTTAAATACGAAGACGGAACTTCAGAAGCACCATATGATATCTTAAAGCAAATTGCTTTATACTTTCATATGAGCATTGATTTATTATTGTCTGTCGATATACGAAAGATAAACATAGAAAACTTGATAAAATTAGAAGGCAACCGACTTATTTTACCGATACAAGTAGATAGTTTTGGGGAGAATTACATCGAAATTGTATCCCAAAAAGCAAAAGCAGGTTACCTAAACGGTTATGCCGATCCGGAATATATCGAGAGTCTGCAACAGGTTTCTCTTCCGTTTTTAGGACCTGGTAAACACCGCGGATTTCCGGTAGAAGGTGATTCGATGCCACCACACGAAGACGGATCCATTATTATTGGTCGTTATGTAGAAAGACTGGGAGAGGTGATGGATGGTAAGACCTATATATTGATTACCAAAAATGAAGGAATGGTTTATAAACGTTTGAATAAGAATAAAAAGAATGCCTTGGTTTTAGAATCAGACAATCGTTTTTACCCGAATTATGAAGTGAAAGCATCTGATATTCTTGAAATCTGGGAATACGAATGCAGCATCGGACGTAGTGATAAACGCCACGAAGCAACCGAATCGCAAAGCATGAAAGACTTACTTTTGGAGGTAAAAAGAGAAGTAATGGAGATTAAGAATAATACTTCGAATACGTAGAAGTTTTTGCCACTCACGATAGCTATCGGGATGCACCGATTTGAAGGATTATTTTTTTCGCCACAAATTCACGAATTATTTTAAATCAAAATTCGTGAATTTGTGGCGAAAAAATCTAAAAAACCTTCACAAAACCCAACCCATATTGCTGCCCGTTATAAAAAGGCATTACCATAGAAGTTGAATTACTTTCAGACGACGATTTAAAAAGTTTTTTGGTGATATATGGATTCATCCAATATGCCAGCTTGGTACTCAAAATTCCAATTCCGGCTCCGGCAGCAACATCTGTTAACCAATGACGATTGTTGTAAATTCTAAAAAGCCCGGTTCCTGTTGCTACGGCATAACCTGCAATTCCGTACCAAATGGATTTGTCTTTGTACTCCTGCCATAAAAATTCGGCTCCGGCAAAAGCAGTGGCTGTGTGACCGGAAGGAAATGAATTGTTAGAACTTCCATCAGGACGTTCTTCATGTACGAGTGATTTTAAACCCAAAACAGTCGAAGCCATAATAACATACGAAGTCACAAAAATTACAGAACGATCACGCATGTTATTTTTGCCTTTTACACCAAAAGCATTCAAAGCATAAACGGATGCTGCAGGTGCATATTGAGAGAAATCATCAATAGTGATTTTTTTGTCAATATCTTCGGTAACTTCATCTTTGATTTGATGGTTGAAACTTAAGAGTTGATCATTTCCAATACCAATTACACCATATCCAATTAATACACCCGGAATAATTAATTGTTTGTAATTAAATTTCAGGTTATGAGAAGTACTGTCAATTTTTGTTATGGAGTCGTTTTGTTGTGCATTAGCACTCAAAAAAACAAATAAAAACATCAGAGAAATCGCTTTGTAAAACATCTTTCGTTATTGTTATAAGTTGCAATAATAACGTATGTTCAAATCAACTATTTTAGGCTTAATCTAACCTTAAGCGAATATTAATTTCTTGGCTTTAAATGAGATAGTTCAATTAAGATTGGCTAAATATTATATCATTTTTTAATCCGTTGAAAATATAAATGTATAACATTTTATGCTTTTTGCTGAACTGGATTAATACCGAAGCTTCGGGACAGCCCTACAAAATTAGCTGAGCCGATGGCTCTTTTTTATACTTTCAACGAAAACCAAAACGTACTTCCCAGCCCTAAATTACTTTCTACACCAACGTTTCCGTTTTGAGCTTCAATAAATTCCTTGCTGATTGCTAATCCTAATCCGGTTCCGGATTTTTGACTTCCAGGAACCTGAAAATATTTATCAAAAACTTTGTCTTTATATCTTGCGTCAATTCCTTTTCCGGTGTCGATAACCTGAAATATGATCTGACTGTTTTCCTTCTTTAATTGAATGACAATTGTACTTTTTTCAGAAGAATATCGGATTGCATTCGACAAATAATTAATCAAAACCCAGCCTGTTTTTTCACTGTCCGCTTTTACATCTTGAAGGTTTTCATTGGCATCAATTACTAATTTTATTTGCTTTTGTTCTGCCTGAACTTTTACTGCTTCAACAGCATAGTTTACAATGTTATACGGATTGCTTTTTTCAATATTCAGCTGAATATTTCCAGTTTCGAGTTGCGATAAATTCAGTAGTTCACCAGTGATTTTCAATAACCTCTGACTATCATCTTTTATACTTTCAACCAATTGTTTCTGGTCGTCATTCATGTCACCAGTTTTGTTGTTTTGAAGCAATTGGAGACTCAGTTTTATAGAAGCAATTGGTGTTTTTAATTCGTGCGAAACGGTGGCAATAAAATTAGTTTTTGCAAAATCAAGTTCCTTAAAAAGAGTAATATTTCGAAGAATAATCACATCGCCAATATTGATTTCTTTTTCTTCGCCAGTTGGAATTATGGTAATATTTAGGATTTCTTTCTCGAAATAACTTTCTTTTCCATGAGCATAAATTTTAAGAGGCTGTTTTTTAGAAGAATCAGTATTGTCTTTTAAAATTAAAGAGCGTATTAAATCATTGGATAATGCCAAATCTGAAGCTGATTTTCCGATAACATCCTCAGATTTCATTCCAATAATTTTCAAGGCTTCGTCGTTCACAAACAAAATAATTCCTTCATTATCCAGTCCAATAATAGGATCGTTCATATTATTGATAAGCGTCTCGAGTCGTTTTTTCTCAAAGAATAATTTATACAAATTACTGTTATTATATTCCTGTAGTTTTTGTGCCATTGTATTAAACGATTTTGCCAAATCGCCATATTCATTGTGATTGGTAAAATGCACACGCTCTGAATAATTTTTATTAGCAATTTCTTTAATACTCTGAGTTAGTTCCTTAATTGGATTGGCGATATTATTCGGTAAATTAACCAATAAGTTAAAAGCAATCAAAAAACACAAACTTCCCACAATAGCAATCCATAAATTGGCATTTTCGGCGGTATGTTTTGCAATATCGCTTTTCTGTTTTATAGCATCGAGATTGAGTTTCATAATTGCGAAAATATCTTGCCTGATTTGTGTTTTTACAGTTTCATTTGTGCTGTTTTTTTGCAGAAGCAAAAAATCTTGTTCAAGTTTAGCTGTTGCTTCTTTTTCACCGGGCTCAGTAACATTCTGAGTTTGTTTTTCAAGATATTCTTTAAAAGTAAGGATCTTATTATCGGTATTCATTTTAATTTCATCCAAAGACAAAATCATATTACGGGAATATTCAAGCGTATTATAATTTGCTTTCAGAATATTTTCAGTGTCTGCTTTTATCAAAAAAACAGAATATCCACTCACTAACGAAAGTATGATAATCATTAAAAATAATAATCCAACTCCCAGATTCAATTTAGTTTTAATTCTCATGACGTTTGTTTTAAAAACAAGTTTTTTTATATATGAACCATTAAGTTATTAAATTTCATAAAGCCAAAGCTTAATCTTTCTTAATTTCTTAATGGTAAAAAAAATTACGACAAAATAACAAGGTCTACATTCGATAAAGACAAGCTATTTAATAAGCGTCTGAAAATCGTTGTAGACAAAATTACTTTAAATAAATTCAAATGTGGTTTCCCAATGCAGACAGTTGTAATATGTTTTTCTTCAACGGCTATTAAAATAGCATCTGCAATATTTTTATTTTCTATTTTAATCACTTCTGCTCCTAATTGTACAGCCAGTTTAAAATTATTAATCAAATGACGTTGTTTGTCCAATGCAATTTTTGTGCTGCTTTCTCTGGGTGTTTCCACATACAAAACATACCACGATCCATTGTAATAACTTGCCAAACGTGCTGCTTTTCTAATTACAATTTTAGCCGTTTTATCATTACTGCTAATGCAAGCCAAAAGTTTTTCGTGACGTAAAGCATGAAGTTGAGGTACCTCATTTTCAACTTTTCGAACGACTTGACTTGCCACTTCTTTCAAAGCCAATTCACGTAATTGTAGAATTTGATCCGATTTAAAAAAGTTCGTCAAAGCTGTTTGAATTTTATCAGCCGTATAAATTTTTCCTTCCTTCAAACGTGCAATCAAATCTTCAGATGTCAAATCGATATTCACGACTTCATCTGCCAATCGCAAAACATTGTCCGGAATTCGTTCCTGAACGTCAATATTGGTAATACGTTTTACATCTTCATTAAGACTCTCAATATGCTGAATATTCACTGCCGAAATCACATTGATTCCCGCTTCCAGAATCTCAAGAACATCTTGCCAGCGTTTCTCATTTTTGCTTCCTTCAACATTCGTGTGTGCCAGTTCATCAACAATTACCACTTCAGGTCTAAGGTTGATAATCGCTTGTACATCGAGTTCTTCGAGCTCTTTCCCTTTATAGAAAATGGTTCGCCGCGGAATTACGGGCAAACCAGATAAAAGTTCATGCGTTTCCTTGCGCATGTGTGTTTCGATGTAACCAATTTTCACGTCAATTCCGTTTTTCAACAGCGAATGCGCTTCTTGCAGCATACGATAAGTTTTGCCCACACCGGCGCTCATCCCAATATAGACTTTAAACTTTCCTTTTCGTGATTTCTGAATTAAATCGAGAAAGTGCTGTGCATTATTTTCTTTTTCCTGTTTCATAATATTTGCCACGAAGGCACTAAGACACAAAGTTTTTTATTTTTATTTAACCATTAAGACATTAAGTTAATAAAGACAAAGCTTAACTTTCTTAATATCTTAATGGTAAAAAAAACAATTTTTAATGTTTAAAAACTAATCGCCAATGAAGTTGTTACAAACGCATTTGTATTCGTTGGAAGATTGTCTTTTGTAAATATTTCATCTTTACTCGAAAGATTTCTTGCTTCTAATCTAAACATTACATTATCAGTAACTAAGTAATCAAAGTTAGCTGAAAATCCGTAAGTTTTAAAACCATTTGGAGTTTCCGTTGCGATAATAACACCTTTTTCATCACTATAATATTCGCCACGAGCTGCAAGCTGAATTTTATCAGTTGGTTTGTATTGCACGATCAAAACTGGCGAAAACCAAGTGTCGTATTTATTACTGTTTTTAGCCGCTTGTTGGGATCCAACATCAAAACCAGCCGTAACATTTGTTTTATCCGTTACTTTAAATTGTCCGTAAAAGTTATTAAAATAACGCCATTTTTTGTCGATATCTGGTTGTTCATTTCCAACATAAGTACTCCAATTCAAAACCACTCTGTCTGATGGTTTATAAGTAACTTGTGTTCCAAAAGCAGGCGTTTGATTGCCTTTTACTTTCTCAATACGTTGCCAGCCATTTAGATACATTCCTGCCAAATACCATTTTCCGGACTCAGAGGTGTAACCAATTTTTACTCCTGTTTCATAATACGGAGAGTTTTCAGCGAGAATACTTCTTGTTAAAGTGGGACAATCTTTTCCAATTGCACTTTCAAAACCTATGTGCGCTGGCATAATTCCTGCATCAATCCATAAATTATGGCTTTGCGAAATCTTCACACCTACATTTGCCTCGTATACATTCTTCAATAAACCTTGTTCAGCAGCCATATTATATTCGGCATAAGTTCCCGCCATTAAGGCAAAATTTCCACGAATATTATCTTTAGAGTAATTCACTTTTGCTAGACCTAAATTCAGGTTTACTTCATTGCTTTTGTTATAGTTATAAAAAAAGCTTGGACGAGTATGATTATCCGGTTTCCCGAAATCATAACTATAATAAACGTCTACATATCCTGAAAACGTAAGCGGACTTTTTGATTCTTCCTGTGCATGTAAATTGCTAAAACCAAATGCGATTAAAGCGGTAAGTATAATTTTTTTCATTTTTTTAATGTGGTATTTTTAAGTAGGTCTTACATCCAGTTTGTTATTTCGACGAAGGAGAAATCTCCGTACAGAAATACACAATCTGAACAAGTTTTTTTTGGAGCTATTTCCCGCTATCCGTTTCAATCTTTTACTTTTTAAAGAAAAAAGTAAAAGGATTTCCACTACTATCGGGGCTAGGGCATTTTGGGAAAAAAAGGGCATTTATTATCCTAACAGGTTTCCAAAACCTGTTAGGTATTAGTTGTACGTTTTAGTTTTTCCCTAAGAGTTTGTCATTTCGACGCAAGGAGAAATCACACTAGAAATTCCATACAGTATGTCGTCAAACTTTGTCGAGTTACGAGTGCGATTTCTCCTCCGTCGAAATGATAAAACAGGCAAAAATCTTTGTCAAACCCAACAGGTTTTTAAAATCTGTCGGGTTTAAAAACGTACTACTTCAATCCATCAAGCGCCACATTCAATTCCAACACATTAACCGTTGGAGTTCCCATAACTTTTGGCGTATTGATATTTGCTTCAACCAAAGCTTTTACTTTATCTTCAGCTAATTTTCTTTCTTTGGCAACACGTTTTACCTGAATCAAAGCACCTTCTGGAGAAATATTAGGATCTAAACCACTACCGGAAGCCGTAACCATATCTGCCGGAATTTCAGATTTTTTCAAGTAAGGATGAACAACTAAAAACGTATCGATTCTTTTTTGAACCAAAGCCAAATATTCAGCATTGCTTGGTCCTTTATTGCTTCCCGCACTTCCGGCAGCATTATAATCTACAGCCGAAGGTCTTCCCCAGAAATAATTCGACTTATCGAATTTCTGACCGATTTTTTGATAACCAACCACTTTTCCGTTAACCGAAATAGTTTCTCCTTTTCCTTGATTAGGAGCAAACTGTGCAATTCCGTAAATTGCAAGAGGGTAAATAACTGCAAACAGAATTACGGTAAGCAGTGTCAATTTTAATAGTGAAAATATAGTTTTCATTGTTTTTTGAGTTTCTAAGTTGCTGAGTTACTAAGTGGCTAAGACTAAGAAAAAAACTTAGTCCCGAAGTTTCGGGATAGCGACTTAGAATCTCAGAAGCTTAATATTTACATAAATAAGGTAACCAGTAAATCAATTAATTTAATTCCGATAAAAGGGACAATCAATCCGCCTAAACCATAAATCAACAGGTTTCTTTTAAGGATTGCACTAGCTCCGATTGGTTTATAATCAACACCTCTCAGCGCAAGCGGAATCAGGATAGGAATGATAATAGCGTTGAAAATTACTGCTGATAAAATAGCACTTTCTGGACTATGCAAACGCATGATATTCAATCCTTCAAGCGCAGGAATCGCAGTAATAAAAAGAGCAGGAACAATAGCAAAATATTTCGCAACGTCATTTGCAATAGAAAAAGTAGTTAAAGTTCCGCGAGTCATTAAAAGCTGTTTTCCAATTTCAATAATCTCAATTAATTTCGTTGGATCATTGTCAAGATCGACCATGTTTCCGGCTTCTTTAGCAGCTTGAGTTCCGCTGTTCATGGCAACACCCACATTTGCTTGAGCTAGGGCAGGAGCATCATTCGTTCCGTCACCCATCATAGCAACAAGTTTACCAAGGTTTTGCTCATTTTTGATGTAATTCATTTTGTCCTCAGGTTTTGCTTCGGCAATAAAATCATCAACACCGGCAGCTTCGGCAATAAACTTAGCTGTTAGAGGGTTATCTCCTGTAACCATCACCGTTTTTACACCCATTTTTCTCAAACGGTCAAAACGTTCTTTCATTCCCGTTTTAATGATATCCTGTAATTCGATAACACCTTGAACCTGATTGTTTTTAATAACCACTAATGGCGTTCCTCCTTTAGACGAAATATCAATTACTTTTTGGGCAATATCTTCAGGGAAAGAGTTTCCGGCTTGAAGTGCAATGTTTTTTGCAGCATCCTGAGCCCCTTTTCTAATATTGGTTCCGTCTTTTAAAATAACTCCGGAAGTTCTGGTTTCTGCAGTAAATTTTATTAAAGTAGCGCCTTCAATTGATAATTTATTGGCAGTTTCGGCTCCAGCCAATTCCACGATACTTTTCCCTTCCGGAGTATCATCTGCTAATGAACTCAATACAGCAGATTTTATAAAATCTTCTTCAGAAACTCCTTTTGCAGGGTAGAAATTTGTTGCTTTTCTGTTTCCAATTGTGATTGTTCCAGTTTTATCCAAAAGCAATACATCAATATCTCCGGCAGTTTCTACTGCTTTTCCGGATTTTGTAATTACGTTGGCACGCAACGCTCTGTCCATTCCTGCAATACCAATTGCTGAAAGTAAACCTCCAATTGTAGTTGGAATCAAACAAACAAATAATGAGATAAAAGCCGCGATCGTGATGGGTGCATTTGCATAGTCGGCAAACGGTTTTAGCGTAACGCACACAATCACGAAGATTAAAGTAAACGCGGCTAATAAAATAGTCAAGGCAATTTCGTTTGGTGTTTTCTGACGGCTTGCACCTTCAACCAAAGCAATCATTTTATCCAAGAAACTTTCGCCAGGCTCAGAAGTTACAATTACTTTAATTTTGTCAGATAGCACTTTTGTTCCTCCGGTTACAGATGATTTATCACCTCCGGCTTCCCGAATTACAGGAGCACTTTCTCCAGTAATCGCACTTTCGTCAATAGTGGCTAAACCTTCGATAATTTCACCATCTGTTGCAATTAGATCTCCTGATTCACAAACGAAAATATCTCCTTTCTTCAATTCAGATGAACTGATGTTTTTGATTTCTCCGTTAGGTAAAATTTGTCTTGCCGGAGTTTCTTCACGTGTTTTTCTTAAACTATCCGCTTGAGCTTTCCCTCTTGCTTCGGCGATTGCTTCGGCAAAATTGGCAAACAAAAGTGTTGCAAGTAAAATTAGAAATACAATTAAATTATAGATAAAACTGCCTTGATCACTTGCTCCCATTAAAATGGAAATACAAACGGCAAACATAATGGCAGTTCCTATTTCTACGGTAAACATTACCGGATTTTTGATCATCATTTTTGGATTAAGCTTCACAAAAGATTGCACTAAAGCTTCTTTTACCTGTTTGCTTTCAAATAATGAATTGGATTTATTATTAGTCATTTTCTTTTATATTATTTTAAGGTAAAATATTCTGCCAATGGACCTAAAGCCAACGCTGGGAAGAATGATAAGGCAGCAATAATTGCAATTACAGCAAACACCATTACTCCAAAAATAGAAGTGTCAGTTTTTAAAGTTCCGGCACTTTCCGGAATGTATTTTTTATTAGCCAATAATCCTGCGATTGCCAATGGCCCAACGATAGGAATGAAACGGCTCAATAGCAACACAATTCCTGTAGTGATATTCCAGAACTGATTGTTATCTCCTAAACCTTCAAAACCAGAACCGTTATTAGCAGCGCTTGAAGTATATTCATATAACATTTCTGAGAATCCATGATGACCGGGATTGTTTAACCAGCCAGTCGCGTTTCCGCTAAACCAGTAACCCATTGCGGTATCATTTGCAGCAAAATAAGAAGCGAAAGCTGTTCCTGCTAATATTAATAAAGGGTGAAGGATAGCAATAAAAGCAGCAATTTTAACTTCCCGCGCTTCGATTTTCTTACCTAAAAACTCAGGTGTTCGACCTACCATTAATCCAGAGATAAATACAGCCAGAATAATGAAAACATAGAAGTTAAGAATACCAACTCCGCAGCCGCCATAAAAGGCATTGACCATCATGGCAAGCAATTCCATAGCACCGGAAACTGGCATTGAACTATCGTGCATACTATTTACAGAACCTGTAGAAATTACGGTTGTGGCAATACTCCAAAAACCTGAAATCGCTGGACCAAACCGAACCTCTTTTCCTTCCATGGCTCCGGTTGCTTGGGAGATTCCCATTTTTTCAATAGCAGGATTTCCGTTGATTTCGCTAATAACTGTTGGAATGACCAGTAATAGAAATCCAAGCGTCATGACTCCAAAAATCACATAGGATAATTTCTTTTTCTTTAGATAAAAACCTAAAGCAAAAATCATGGCAAACGGAACAATTAATTGCGCCCATAATTCAACCGCGTTAGTAAAATAAGTTGGGTTCTCTAAAGGATGCGCCGAGTTGGCTCCAAAAAAACCACCACCATTTGTACCAATATGTTTAATAGCGATAAATGCCGCTGCGGGTCCGCGAGAAACTTCTACATGATCACCTTGTAAAGTTGTGATAGCATCTTTTCCTTCAAACGTCATAGGAGTTCCGCTAAATAATAGAGCAACTGCTACAATAGTAGAAAGTGGTAATAAAATACGTGTACAGCTTTTGATGAAATAATTGTAAAAGTTACCCAGTTTATCCGTAGTTCTTTCTTTCATTGCAGTAAAAATCATTGCTGCAGCTGCCATTCCAACACCAGCAGAAACAAATTGCAGGAACATTAAGAACATTTGTGACAAGTAAGAAACGCCGCTTTCGCCTGAGTAGTGCTGTAAATTACAATTTACGACAAATGAAATGGCAGTATTAAAAGCCAAATCAGGACTCATAGACGGGTTGTTATCGGGATTTAAAAACAATGATCCTTGAAACAGTAAAACAAAAAAGCAAAGAAAGAACCAAACCATATTTATACCTAAAAGTGCTTTTAAGTGTTGTTTCCAGTTCATTTCTTCAGTGGAATTGATGCCGCTGATTTTAAAAATAAATTTTTCAATTGGATTAAAAATTGGGTCAAACAATGTTTTATCACCCAAATAAACTTTAGCAATATATTTTCCTATTGGAATGGCTAAAACTATCGTAATGATAAAAATACTGATGACGCCAAATAACTCTGTGTTCATATTTTGTTTGTTAGAAATTAAATAAAATTGGAGCTTTTATAAAAACATAATAAGTATTATAAAGGCTAATGACCAAGCCACACACGCATATACTATTTGCATTTTTCTTGATTGTGACTTTTTCATTTTTTAAAATTTTTCAGGTTTGATTAATACATAAACCAAATAGCCAAAAACGGCGATCGAAATAATAAATAGTGCAGTCATGATTTAGATTTTTTCAAAAAATTCAACTGATTTAAAACAAATGGCAAAAAGCAAAACTGCCAATGCGAGTAAAAGGAAAGTGATTAACATGGATTTTTATTTTAGATTTTAGACTTACGATTTCAGATTGCTAGCCGATTAAACAATTAAACATTTAACCGATTAAACTTTTATACGCCTGATGTATTAATTTGTTTGATATATTCCGCTTTAAGCGTTTGAGGAAACAGATGTGAAATATTGCAGTGACGTACTTCCATAAAAGAAGAAACCGAGAAAACGTACACATTAGAAATGGCATTTTTAGTTTCGATACTTCCGGTAATAAATAAACGTTCAGCAAGTGCCAGACATTTTTTTGCTCTTACGATATTACCGGAAATGATAGATTTTTTGGTAATGTCAGCAAAGCGCTCTGCTTGTTTGTAGATTGAGGTGACTTGATTTTTCATGAGAATGAATTTTTTTGTTCATCTCACTTATGCCAAAATATGTTCCGAAAAAATAAGAATGGTGCTAAAGTGTTGTAAATAAAAGGAATGTAGTTTTATGCCGAAAATCAGGCATAAAAAAAGCCTATCAAAATGATAAGCTTTTATTGAAATGATAAGGTTGTCTCAGCTATTAACGATTCCTGCAAGGTTTTCAAAACCTTGCAGGATCGTGCTATAAGTTATATTCTTCTAACTTTCGATATAAAGTAGCAATACCAATTTCCAACAATCTGGCCGTTTCTGCTTTATTACCTTTCGTATAGTTTAAAACCTTCTGAATATGAAGTTTTTCCACACTTTGCATAGAGAAAGCCGACATAGACTTTGTTGGTTTTTCAGGTTGATGCTGCATTTCGTAAGGCAAAACATCTGAAGTTAAAATCGTGCCGTTGCTTAAAATCACAGATCTTTCGATAACATTTTTAAGTTCACGGATGTTTCCCGGCCACGAATAATTTTCTAGTTTCTGAAGAAAATCATCAGCGATATCTAAGGTTTTTTTATTCGTTTTTTCAGAAAATTGTTTGACAAAAGAATGAGTAAGTGGACCAATATCTTTTATTCTTTCGCGTAAAGGCGGAAGTGTAATTTCGAAAATATTCAGACGAAAATATAAGTCAGAACGAAAACGGTGTTCCTCACTTTCTATTTTTAAATCTCTGTTTGTTGCGGCAATTAATCTGAAATTTGATTTTTTTGGAGTTGTATCACCAATCGGGATATATTCGCTGGTTTCTAAAACACGGAGTAATTTTGCCTGTAACTCTATTGGCATTTCTCCAATTTCATCAAGGAATAAAGTTCCGCCATTGGCTTCTTCAATAAAACCTTTTTTATCTTTTAAGGCTCCTGTAAAAGCTCCCTGTTTGTGTCCGAATAGTTCACTTTCGAGAATTTCTTTACTGAAAGTACTGCAGTTTAGAGCCACAAACGATTTCCCAACACGATTGCTGTTCTCATGAATAGCTTGAGCAAAAACTTCTTTTCCGGTTCCGGTTTCGCCGGTAAGCAAAACAGTTGAATCGGTTTTGGCGACTTTTTTGGCAAGATCAATAACTTGTTCGATTCCTTTTGATTTTCCAATAATAGTATTGAAGGAATATTTATCGCCAATACGTTTTTCTAATTGCTGAACTTTTTTCTGCAAATGCGCTTTTTCGACGGCTTTGTATAAAAGCGGAATAATTTTGTCGTTATCATCGCCTTTTACGATATAATCAAAAGCACCATTTTTCATGGCTTGAACACCATCCGGAATATTCCCAAAAGCAGTCAATAAAATAACTTCAATTAATGGAAAACTTCCTTTTATATTCTGCAGAAAATCTACACCATTTCCGTCAGGCAATTTTACATCACATAAAACAACATCAATATCTGTTTGTTCGAGTTTCTTAAAACCAGATTTCAAATCTTTGGCTTCAAAAACTTCAAATCCTTCTGATTTTATAATTCGTGCCAACAGACTTCTGAGCTTTTCTTCGTCGTCTATAATTAAAATTTTATGTGTCATTTGAGAGAAAGTCTTGAATCGAAATTTGTTTTCGAGATACAAATTTAGGTTTTAAATCATTCAACTTTTTTGATTGATTGGAAATTCTTGTGAAAATTCAATTTTCAAAATCGTTCCGTTATTGTTTTCCATTGAAAATTCAGCATCCAGATCATCACTCAAACCTTTTATTAAACTCATCCCGAACGAATTGATTTTCTTACTGCTAAAATCAGTATCAATACCAATTCCGTTATCAGATATTGTCAATAAATATCGATTTTCTGTAGTTGCTTCAAGAGTAATAAAAATCATTCCGCTTCGATCCTCTGGAAAAGCATATTTGATTGAATTGGTAATAGCTTCGTTCAAAATAAGTCCAAGCGGAACTGCTTGTGCAACATCTAACTCTAAAGGATCTATTTTTATTTCGAACCGAATTCTTTGCCCAAGATTGAAGGATTCTTTCAAATATTCGATCAATTCTCTGATATAATTTGGCATATTTATTGTCGAAATATTCTCAGAATTATACAATTTTTGATGAATCAGAGACATGGAATGAATTCGATGCTGACTGTTTTTTATCGCTGATAACGCCACATCATTATCCAAATAAGCCGATTGTGAGTTTAATAAACTTATTACGGTTTGAAGATTATTTTTTACACGATGATGAATTTCTTTCAAAAGCCATTCTTTTTCATGGAGTAAATGTCTAAGATTAGCATTTTTATGTTTGATTTCTTTTTCTTTGAGTTCAAGTTTAGCATGATTTCGTTGTTTTAAGCGATATCGATTATACAGCAAACCAATCGTAATTAGCAGTAAAATCAAACTCCAAATCGATAAAGTATTCAAGAGTTTTGATTTTTGTAATTCACTTTCCTGCAATTTCGACTGATCGTTTAAAAGCTTTATTTTTTCTTCTTTATTTTTAGTCTCATATTCAATTTTTAACTCTTCGATTTGTTTGTTCTTAGTGTTGCCAATAATTGAGTCACTCAGCTTTTTGTAATTTTGAAAATGTGTTAAAGCACCTTTATAATTCCCATTAATAGAATCTATTTTGAATAATAAAATCTGAAACACTTCTGAATTGTAGGTTTTATTATTGGCTTTACAAAGTGTATAGACTTTGTCAGTATAGACTTTGGCCTTTTGTGGGCGATTTGTATTAGCATAAAACAAAGCCATCAAAGTATATTCATAAACAATTTCTCTAAAGGTTTCAGGAGCAGTTAACTGTTGTGCATAATAGTCCATTTCCTTAAAATATTTTTCGGTTTGTGCGTTATCCTTCAGACCATTATAACAATTAGCTTTAATGAAAGCAACAGACATTTTATCAAAAACAATTTTTGGCGGATATTGTGCAGTCATTGAATTAATATAATCAAGAGCTTCTTTATTTTTTCCCTTTAAGGATAGAGCTGTAACAGCACTAAAAAAGCTTTTATACCAGGTACCGCTATTTAAAGTTTGCTGCCCTATTTCGATACTTTTTTTATACAGTTCCAATGCTTCCTCACTATGTCCCATTGTATTGTATACATCTCCCAAACGCATGTAAAAAATATCGCCTAAAGTATAATCTTTTTCAGCATCCATCCTTTTTATAGTTTTTAGGGCATAGTACAAAGCGCTTTTTAAGTTACGCTGATTCAATTCGATAAATACAATGGTTGTTTCTGCAAATTGCTGGTGTGTGAAACCAATTTTTTTCAAATCGATTAAATTTTGATACAATCTTTTTTTAGCCTCATCGATTCTTCCCGTCCAAAAATAGATGGTGGTAATTTTCATGTAGTTTTCTATTCTTTTTTCTTCTAATCCCAATGTGGCATAAAGAGAAATGGCTTCCTGAAGTGTTTTCTCTTTTTCAGGATCGAAATTAGACAATAGAGTTCCATATGCATCGAGAGCATCTGCAAGGCCAAGTTTATCATTCTGTTTTCGGCATTCATTGATAACCTGGGAAAAGTATTTTTTCCCTTCGGGTTGATTATTTGCCTGAAAATAATACTTGCCTAACAACAATAAACTCTGATGTTGCCATTTTTTTAGTTTAAGGAAATTACTTGCATCAACTGCTTTTTTGATATATAAGAAGGCATCTTGTAAATCTTCTGGTTTTGTTCCCGGTTTAAAAAGGTAAAAGTTTCCTAATTGCATCAATAGTTTAATTTGATCCTCACCTTTTGATTTTGCGAGAAGACGTTTTACCGAATTAGTATCTCCTTTTTCGATTAAATCCTTTCCAATTAAATAAGAACCATCATTAAATCCTTCGTCGTAAGTTAAAGAAACCGGTAATTTATAAGCTTTGCAAGCCAAAACAACAGAACTGTCTACATCAATTGCACCCTGATTTGAGTTGTATAAATAGATGGAAGAAGCCTGAATCAAAAGCCTTTTTTTCTTTAAGTCATATTTAGTTACTGAAGGCGAAGTTTGTGCCCAGGATTGAAATATGAGAAAGAATAAAAAATAGAATTGTTTCATATTTTGCTCAGGATTAAATTTGTTAAGGTCTTGTGGTAAACAAATATAAAATAAAGGCTTTTAATGGTTTGAAATAATATCAGTAAAATTCACATAAAAGCGTTTTTTTATGATTTAAATTTAAAGAAATTAAGGTTTTGCTTCATAAAATTAACTAATTTTATGCCAATATATAAGATTAATATAATGCCAAAACGCTATAATTATGAAAACGAATTCCGGCGGAATAAATAATGTATCTGAAACAACATTTAAAAAGCGAATTTTAATTGTTGAAGATCAATTTATTGAAGCGCATGATTTGCAATTAATACTCGAAAAAGCAAATTATGAAGTGACTGGAATTGCACGTTCTGTTGATAAGGCATTAGAACAAATTGAAAGCGAAAAACCTGATTTGGTCTTTTTGGATATTATGCTAAAAGGAACCCGAAACGGAATCGAATTGGCTCAGATTTTAAAAGAAAAGCATATTGGATTCATTTTTATTTCGGCCAATTCCAGCAAAAGTATTTTAGATCAGGCAAAAACGACACAGCCCTATGGATTTATCGTAAAACCTTTTAGAGAGCAAGATGTTTTAACAACGCTGGAAATTGCTTTTTATCGTCAGGAATATAGTTTAGAATCGCAGTTGATGCAGCAATTACAGCTTCAGAATGGTATTAATGAAATTGTAAATTCTGATTTGAAATGGGAAGATGCATTGTTATTGCTGGCAAAAAAAATACAATCCTTTATTTCGTTTGATTACTTAGAAGTTGGTTTTCTGAATACGAAAAGTTATGACAATTTGGGTATTATACGTAAAAACATAGACGATTACCAGATTATAAGTCCCGAAAAACTATCTAAAATAGCAGATGTTTCGGTAAAAGAATTAAATGAGACTTATAAAAAATCAAAACCTGATGCAAAGCCTATTATATATAGCGAAGAATCTTTGATTAATAATTTTCAGGAAGCACCAATAAAAAGTTTAATTGCTCATAATTTCGGAATCAAATCGTATTTGGTTTTCCCAATTACAATCACATCAGCTCAAAAGTTTTATTTTACTTTTTACAGTCGAAATTTCAGCGTGTTTTCTGATGGAAATTTAAAACTGCTATCAAACTTAGAAAATAATCTACTTCAGTTTATCAATAAAGCCAATTCAGGAGAAGTTTTGAATGTGGGTGAAAAAGTAAAAAAAGAAACAATAAGTAAAAGTTCAACTTCTGAAAAAAGAATAATTGGCTTTGAGGGAATAATAGGAAACAGCAGTCAGATGATAACTGTTTTTGACCATATTAGAAAAGTAGCTCCTTCAGATACTTCCGTTTTAGTTTTGGGCGAAAGCGGAACAGGAAAAGAGAAAATCGCTCAAAGTATTCATGCACTTTCTCCTCGAAAAGACAAACCTTTGGTCATTATAAATTGTGGGGCCATTCCTGAAAATCTTGCAGAATCATTGCTTTTCGGACACGAAAGAGGTGCTTTTACCGGAGCTTTAGACAGACGAATTGGTAAATTTGAATTGGCCGATGGTGGAACTATTTTTTTAGATGAAATAGGAGAGATGCCATTAGAACTTCAGGTTAAACTATTACGCGTTTTGCAGGAAAGAGAAATTGAACGTATTGGTGGAAAAGAGCCTCTAAAAGTTGATGTTAGAATTATTGCCGCCACCAATAAAAACTTAGAAGAAGAAGTTGCTGCCGGACGATTTAGAATGGATTTGTATTATCGTTTGCATGTTTTTCCAATCTTAGTTCCGCCATTAAAAAAACGAAAAGAAGATATTCCGGAATTAGCAAACTATTTTACTCAGGTTTATAGTGAGAAAATGGGGCGAAAAGCTCCTGTATTTTCAGAAGATGTTTTACAGCAAATCATGAATTACAACTGGCCAGGAAATATTAGAGAATTAGAACATGTGATACAACGCGCAATTTTATTGACGGACGGAAACACAATTAAAGAAATCGAATTTTCGTCATCTTCAAAAATGCATCCTGATCAGACAAACGAGTCATTTTCGATCAAAACTATTCTGGAAAACGAAAGAGATTATATTTTGTACATCCTGAAAAAGTGCAACGGAAAAATATCAGGAACTGGTGGTGCAGCAGAAATTCTGGACATACATCCTTCGACATTAAATTCTAAAATCAAAAAACTGGAAATCAAAAGAGAATTAAATTAAACTGATTTTCTCCAGCCAATTGACAATAAAATCAGCAGTTTCTTTCCAGTCCAATTGTCCTAGAACAAAATGGTTTCTATTTTCAAATTCCTTATAACACGTTATAGAATGCACGTTTTTGTATTTCTTAAAATTAGAATAATTGAGTGATGATGGTATAATATTGTCATTAGAACCCGATAAAAACAGTATTGGAACGTGGGCTTTTTTAAAATTAATTATAGCTGAATTTGACCATACGTCGCGTATTACTTGTTTAGATTCCGGAATCATCAATTTTTCATAAGATTCTTTTTGTTCCTCAAAAGACATTCCGTTTGTAAAAGCATATTGCCATTCTTTAAAGGACATTAAATGCGTCTTTTTTGTAGAAGAAAAAAAGCCCAAAGATTTCCATATTGCTTTATAAAAAGAGAATCTTGTTGTGATAACACCCCTTGGAGGAAAAGAATGAATGCATACTCCTGTAGCGGCTAATTTTTTGTGAATTAATAATTGGGTCAAGAGACCTCCGTAAGAATGCCCAATTAGAATGGGTTTCTCAGACAGTTTTTCGATAATTTCAGTATAGTAATCAATTAAGATTTTTAATCGCAGCTGCGCAATTTTAGAATTTGGATGTTCACTTCTTAAAGTTTCTGCCAATTCGTTTTTGTACGGCCATGGCGGCGCAACAGTTTTGTATCCTTTATTTTCAAAAAAAACTATCCACTTCTGCCAGCAAGAATGACTCACAAATGCTCCTGTAATAAACACAATGGTTTTTGTATTAGATAGGTACATAATCAGTAGTTTGAGATTTTTTGAATATTTAGAAAATAACAAACTACATGCCTTATTTGTAAAGTATTGATTATAAAAGAACTTCTTGCATTTTATACGATAAGAATTATTATATATCGTTAAATGCGATTTTAAACTATTGAAATATCATTTTTTGGAACATAATTTCTCAAAGAAATGTATCTTTAGAGGTTCTAAATCAGATGTTTCAAATAAAAATACCACAACTCCAATTAAAAACATTTTTATTGATTTCTTTTCTCCTTATCAACGGAATTTTTTTGGCTCAGCAAACAATTCAAATCTTAAAATAGAATCTAATTCACCAGATTTTAAAGTTTCAAGCGACGGAAAAACCAATCATAAATTAATTACGATTCAATTGAAGTAAGAATAGTTTTTTTGCCACGAATTTCACGAATTTTCTCTAATTTCTGTTTAGGCGCATTCGACAGATTTAATAAAATTAATAATAAATCTGTGAGAATCATTCAAATCTGTGGCAAAAAATAATTCGGGAAAATTCGTGAAATTCGTGGCAAAAAAACTTTTAATTAATTTCCTTTTGGTTGTCTTTATAAAAAGTATCGATATTCTTCAAATAAGGATCAATAACAATAAGTTGAGGTTTGGTTTTGAGTTTAATTTTTCCTTCAACCGAATTATCTTTTATTGAAAACGGATAAGAAAATAATTTTCCGTTTTCATCATAAACACCAATATCTATTACAGAATCGTTTTTGATCAGCTTTCGTTTTCCGGTCGAATTCTCAGCATATTTTTCAGAATTGACTTTAAAAGAAATCTCATAAAAATCATTCTTTTTATTGCTTTCAACCGAAACAATATTAGACGAATATGTAATAATTTGTTTGAACATTTCATCTAGTTTATAATGCAGTTTTTGATCCGTTACCAAATAAATCTCATTCAGTAAATCCTCAGAATCCGGAATTTTGTTCGGATATTTATAATGAGTTAAGAAATGCTGCAAAGCTAAATTCACCTTTTCCTCTCCTATTAACATTCGCAATTGATGCATTACAAGCATTCCTTTATCATAAGGTAAATGAGGTGTATCATAATTTGTTTTATAAAGAGGTGTTTCAGGATCATAACTTCGGCTGCTTAAATACAAATCGAGATGAATTTTTAAAGTTTCCAGACCTTTCTCTAAACCGTGTTCTTTTTCATAAAGCATCAGCTCAGTATATTGTGCTAAAGTTTCGGTCAAAATCCAGCTTCCTTCTTTTTGCTCCGGACTAATTTGTGCATTTCCCCACCATTCATGCGACAATTCATGCGCCGTTAATTGATTGATAACATCTTCCTTGTCACGATGATTTAAATCACTGTAAAAACCAAAATTCTCTTTCATATAAACCGTCGATGGATAAGAAGTTGCCCCAAAACCATCGGCGAAAGCAGAAATTTCGGCATAACGAATTGTTTTATAGGGATATTTCCCAAAGTTGGTTTGACAATAATCCAAAGTATTTTGTAGATCTTTTATCAGTTTCGGAACATTTCTAAAATGCCTTTTGTCGTAATACACTTCAATTGCAATTCCTTTATATCTTGTTTTTTGAATTTGATATTCGGCAGAAGAAAAAGCAAACCGAAACGGAATCTTTCCATGTGATTTATAATGAAAATAATTGCGATTGTTTTTGGTCCATTTTCCAATTAAATCTCCAACTCCAATTGCAGTTTGATTTTGAGAAGTAGAAACAATAGCATCATAATTAATAAAATTGTATGGAATTTGCGATTTGTCTTCCAATTTTTTAAGCGGACTTTGAGGTTTCAAATGCCTTTTTAAACGTTCTTTTTTACTTTCAATTTCATTAGAATCCTGATAACCAAAAGAGGGATAATAACGACTCATTCGCATAAAAGAACCATTTTCTATAATCGAATTAAAAGAAGTATGACCTTTAAACGGCGACCAACTTGACTCAAACGAAAAGGAGATTTCCATTTTTTGTTGTCGTAAAAGCGGTTTTGCTAAACGAAACCAATAATGATTGAATTCAGAAACATCGCTTAATTTTTTAGCATTCGGAATTTCAATTGAAGTTAGTTTCGAATTTCGATCTATATATAGGAGTAAACTATCAATTGGTTTTTCAGAATTGTTGATTAGTTCATAGGTTCCTTTTACCTCATAACGATTTTCAGATGGAAATAAAGCAACATTACTTTTAACGGAAGTTATTGTAGGTTGAGGTAAATGGGTATATTTTTTAAATTTCAACTCATATTGGTCGCTCCAATTGTTTTGATCTACTTCAGTAATATAAGGATATTCAATATTAGTTTTATAAAAGAGATAACTTCCAAAACCAATAAAAAGAACAGTTCCAAAAGTAAAAATCGCTTTCTGAATTGAATTAAACGAATGTCTTCGGAAAGATTTCAGGATTGAAGTATTTCTTTTCCACAATATTCCTGTCAAGATTAATAAAATTAAAGCCAATCCCGAATTATATAACATCGAAACATGAAACGGAATAGTATATTTTCCGAAACCATTCAAATCAAAATATTCCCTTTTAAAAGCACTTCCAAATCTAAATAATGGATGAGAAATCCCGAGTTGTTCTCCAATTCCCGTACTTATCAAAACAGTAATTATAGTCGCTGCCGAAAGACCTAAATATTTATTTGGAATAACAGTCTGAATAAAAACGATTAAAATCGAAGTCAATAAAATCGGCAAGCCCAAATAATAAAATAACGAAAGATAAAGCCCAAATTCTATAGGAGCATTTGCATGAGCGATTTGAAAACCACAACCAATTAAAATACTCAAAGCAATTATAATAAGCGGAATTGTAAATAGCGAAATGATTTTAGAAACCAAAACGACCGTTTGTTGATAAGGAGTTGTGTTTTCCAGCATTTCAAATCGTGACGTTTCGCTTCGGTTTATCAATTCATTGCTATAAAAAAGCAAGATGATAATTAGAATAAAAGGCAAACGATCCATAATCGTGCTAATCATCAAAGCTGTATTGGTGATGTTTTGTGCCAATCTGATTCCTCCATCGATCTCATCTGAAATTTCAATTAAAAACAATCCTGAAAATAAAAGAACAATCAATAGAAACGGAATTCCTTTTAAAATCAAAGAAACATCCATTTTAATGAAGCTTTTTAAAACCAGAAAATTATGTCTGAAAGTTTTAAATTCGATGTTTTTTGGAGTTTCTGTAGAAAATGAAAGAGATTCAGTTTTATTAATCTTAATTGGTTTTACCTTTTTAGTTTTCGTTTTTCGGAAAGAAAACAATTTATAAGAAAGAAATAATAACAGAAAAGAAATGCATAACCAGAGAATTCTATTCAATAAAAAATTGCCTGATAATTCTAGAAGATTAGTATTCTTTTGAATTGAAGTCCAATATCTTGTTTGCTCTAAAAATGCCGCCAACCCAAACGGATCTATTTTGGCTGCAAAAGACATCGCCGCTGCAGACGATGGAGAAGCGTTGGCAAAAATAGGAGAGTTGGAGAACAGCGAACCTGCGATATATAAAATATAAATCAAGAAACCACCAACGTAAATTAAAAGCTTACTTCGCGTTAACCAAGCCAAAGTTGTTAAAATAGAAAGACACAAAAGTATATTAGGAATCACCAAAACCAAATACGGCCATAAATAATTGATGATATAAAACGGACCAATTTCATCCTGAGAAAGCCAAGGCATCAAATGTCCAATCAGCATTCCAATGATAAATACGCCAAAAGAAACAATTGCAACTCCAAGTGCAACAATAAATTTACTGCTTAAATAATGGAACTTAGAAATAGGAGTGGTAAAGATAATGGTGTCGAATTTGGTTTCATATTCTTTGATAAAATTCTGAGCAACTTGAAGTGTTATTGAGAATATCGTGGTCAAAGAAATCAAACCAATGGCGTAAGTCAGCACATAGGGACTGTTTTTGTAAGCACCTGAAAACGAAAAATTGGCAAAAGCACTCATAAAAAATCCTAAAACTAAATAAACTAAAAATGTGGCATAAAAGCTCCAGTTTCTGGTATTGTTATGCCATTCAAATTGAATTAATTTTGAAAGCATAACGTTATCTTTTAAGTTGATTAGACAAAACACTAAAGTATACATCGCTTAAATCAGGCGAAATCAAGTTGAAATCAGAATCAGGCTGCTGATCTGAAAAAACATGAATATTCAATTTACCAGAATTTAAGCTAGAGGAAATAATATTAAAATTGGTTTGATATTCTGCTAATTCCCTTTTGTGAATCGCTTTCACCCAAATTTTTTCCTTCAATAAATCAATGGCTTCATTCGGATTTCCTTCCAAAATCAATTTTCCATCCGATATAATAGCCATTCTAGTGCACAGATCGCGAACATCTTCAACAATATGAGTTGATAAAAGCACAATAATGCTTTCGCCAATTTCGCTTAGAAGATTGTTGAACCGATTTCTTTCTTCAGGATCGAGCCCGGCTGTAGGTTCGTCGACAATAATAATCTTCGGATTTCCAAGCAAAGCCTGTGCAATACCAAAGCGCTGACGCATTCCGCCAGAGAAGGAGTGAACCGCTTTATCCTTGTGTTGCAATAAATTGGTTTGCTGTAACAAAGTCAGAATCTGATCGTGTCTTTCCTGTTTATTCACGATTCCCTTTAAAACCGCCAAATGATCTAACAAACGATACGCTGAAATTTTAGGATAAACTCCAAATTCCTGAGGCAGATATCCGAGATTTTCTCTGATAAACATTGGGTTTTCAAGAATATTGACCCCATTAAAGGCGACACTTCCGGAAGTTGGTTCCTGCAAAGCAGCAATTGTTCGCATTAAAGTTGATTTTCCGGCTCCGTTTGGACCTAACAAGCCAAACATTCCGTTAGTGATTTCCAGTGACACATTGCTTAGAGCTTGTGTGCCGTTCTCATACGTTTTGCTGAGATTTTTGATTGATAAACTGTTCATTTTTTGATTGATTTAATGATTGATTGTAATAATTATTTTGAAAAAAAAGGCAATAGAATTCCTGTCGACATCAAAGAGTCGATTTTTTTAGTTGAGATTTAAAAAAGGTTTATTCGGTTATGTACTCTAAAATATCACCAGGCTGGCAATCTAATATTTTACAAATAGCTTCCAGAGTATCAAATCGGATACCTTTGGCTTTTCCGGTTTTAAGTATCGATAAATTGGCAGGCGTGATTCCTAGTTTTTCAGCCAACTCTTTACTTTGCATCTTGCGTTTGGCAAGCATGACATCAACGTTTACAATTATTGGCATGATTATATAAATAAGTCTTGTTCGTTTTGAAGGTTTAATCCCTGTTTAAAAATAGCGGCTAAAAAATAAGCAAATATTCCAAGCATAAAATGTAAAACAATAAAAATTGAAACCTCATTATCCAGCGAAACAAAAATAGAAGCTAGAAAAATAACAATGCTGGGTAAGAATAAATTAACCAAATAAAATCGCCTTAAATGATTAATACCATTTTGAGTAAATAATTTAGGCTGAAAAAACACTTTAAATACATTACTAATCAGTAAAAAGAAAAGCCCATAAAGACTCAAAGGCGACAGAAATTCAAAAATAATATAAGGAAGATTGTAATCGCCCAACATTAATGGATGTTCTGTAAAAGGGTAATAAATCTGAAAATACTTTCCATTATCTTGAAAATTCAAAAACCATCCTGTACTTAAAGTTAGCAAAGAATAAAGTGATAATGTAAAATATACAATAGACAGAAATCGCGTAACGTAAAATAGTATTTTCGAAACAAAGTAAGTGGTTTTCATTTGCGCTTAATTTTAGTTTTGTTATTGCAAATGTATAATTAATTATCGTAAAACAATAATTAATTATTGAGAAGTGCTTATTAGTTATAGTTTTAGTGATAAAATAAAACATTATAATTCTATTAACACTAGAAAAGAAAAGACATCTCTATAAATGAATTAATTTTGTGCAAATCAAAAAATTTCATGAAAAACCCAATTTCAGTCTCTATATTAGAACTAGCAATTATTACACAAGATAGTAATGCTATCGAAACATTTCAAAAAACAAAAGACATAGCGCAACTCGCAGATCAATTAGGATACAAGCGTTTTTGGCTGGCCGAACATCATAATATGGCACATGTTGCCAGTTCGGCAACGGTAGTCTTGATAGGTTACATCGCCAGTCAGACAAAAAACATCCGCGTAGGTTCAGGCGGAATCATGTTGCCAAATCATTCTCCTTTAATAGTAGCCGAACAATTTGGAACCTTGGAAACACTTTACCCAAACCGAATTGATTTAGGATTAGGTAGAGCACCAGGAACAGATCAGCCAACAGCCGAAGCAATCCGAAAAGACTTTTTCGAGCAAGCGCAGCGATTTCCGCAAAATGTAACCAAGCTTCAGGATTATTTCTCAGTAGAAAATGCTACAGCAAAAGTTCGTGCTTTCCCAGCCGAAGGAACAAATATTCCCATCTGGATTTTAGGTTCAAGTATGGAAAGTGCTGCCCTTGCTGCAGCTTATGGCTTGCCTTACGCATTCGCCGGACATTTTGCGCCACGCCAAATGATTCAGGCATTTGAGTTTTATCGCGAAAATTTCCAGGCTTCCGCAGTTTTAGACAAGCCAAAAACAATGGCGTGTGTCAATATCGTTGCCGCAGACACGAATGAAGAAGCCGAATTTCTATCGACTAGTTTATATCAAATGTTCCTTAACCTGATTCGTAACGATCGTAAAGGTTTACAGCCGCCAGTTCCGTCTCTGGATGATATTATGAGCGAAGAAGAACGTTTTCATGTCAATCAAATGACAGCTTGTACTTTTACCGGAAACAAAGAACAATTAATAGTCGATCTTAAAAAGTTCATTGATTACGCAAGAATAGATGAGTTAATGGTCACTAGTCCAATTTT